>ERZ791628.1-NODE-1-length-295627-cov-22.0467_pt1 | contig 295627 bp, 248 predicted proteins | sample MGYA00510265_ERZ791628 | MGnify/ENA primary metagenome ERZ791628 (study PRJEB30046, sample SAMN00715184) | human gut metagenome | study: EMG produced TPA metagenomics assembly of the A metagenome-wide association study of gut microbiota in type 2... | reverse complement strand
CCTATGTTTTTATTTCCAATTACAATCATACGGAAAACGACCTTTTTTATTAAGATCTTAATGACAATTTTCACTACCTATTTTTAGGTAGCAACTCTTTTGCGGAAGAACCAATAATTGATTACCAGTTTCTTCTTTTATCTTCATTCTAAGAAGAGCTACTTGTATTACAGCTGGTATTGTTACTCGGTAAGCTGGACCTGCTATATCCAGGGCTGTCCAAGCTCCCGTTATTACCCAACCTATAGGACCGGACCACAAACTCAAAGCTTTTGTCAAAGTTTGGTTTGCAACAAACGAAAGCCCCTTTCCAAATATTAGTTTCCACACAAAATTAGCGACTATTACAGCAATTTTGTAAGAAGCAAAACCTCCAGCTTTAAAAGCAACCATAGCGATTGAATTAAGCGCTTGTGGTTTATAATCCAAAATACTGTCTGCTGTTGATCTTGAAATACTATCATACAGTTGCTTTCTATCTGCTTCATCCATATTTTCTACTACGTCAGAAAACAACTTTTGAAACATGTATCTCTCAATCAGTTCTGTTGATGAATTTTTGTTAAAGTTGACATTTAATTTTTCGCAAACATCTGTTAATACTTCTTTATATAAGACACCTCCACGCCTAAAAAAATTAACAAAAGTATTTCCACCAAAGCTTTGCAATTCATCTGCTAATTCTTTCCAATATTTACTATGATGAGGATAATTTTGTTTGTAACTATCCAGTGTAGTAAGCATTTCAGTTAACCTATAATCACCATCTTTATCCTTAATTAAACATTCAAATAAATCTTGTAAATCACTATCACTGCATTTTGATAGAAATTCCAAGTCAGCATCACATCTGTAAGACATTAACTAAACTCCTTTTAACATCACAGCTTATCTTTAAAGGTTTAAACTTCACATTCTTATCGCTTTTCACAAAAAAATTGAACTTATTCATAAACTTCATCTGCCATCTGAAGATAAACTAACTAAGCACTGACCCTATGTAGCTGCAACATACCCCACACTTAGTTAACTTAAAACCGAGAGCATTACAAATTCTTAAAAAAATATTCGGAAGGAAGACTATTTTCAATTTTTGATAGTTGATCCAAAGCTAAATTAGTAGCTATTTTGTCATAAACAATTCTATCTTCAACACTACCGTCATTACACATTACGAACACAATAACATCACATTTCTGAAATCGATTCATGGTAATACGCTCGTGTTCATATGGAGCATTCACGCCTGGTGTATCAACATACACAATATCCCCGCATTTGACTTTCTTCGTGATAACAGTTTCTCTGCGATCTGACACAGAGAAAGTGCTGTTGTTGCAGTCACTAACCAATGCATTGAGCAACTGACTCTTTCCTTGATTGTACAAACCAACGCAAGTAACCGTAAATTCGTCATTTTTGTGAGAAATTAAATCTCTGAGTTTACTTTTACAACGTTGTGCTGTTTCCATCAAAGCAACATACTCAGGACTTGGAATGTACACATATTTGCTTGTCATAGAAGAAATCCTAACTACTTCTTTGAGCTTTTCTTGTAAGACAATGGCTCAGAAAATTCACTATTAAGTACTTATCAGTCCCTGTATCTGACTTTATCGCTTGATATAACGATTAGATCAACGCTTCCAATTGACTTCTACGGTATCATCAACCGGATGTTTACAGATTTCATAGTCAGGATCCCAAGTCACAAGATTATGAAATGCAATTCCTGCCAAGGCTGCAAGTCCCAAACCTGTTAGCAAGGATGCACCACCAGCCACTGCTGTTCTATTTGCGGTGTAGACACGGCATTTATAGCCTGCTTTTTCAACCATAGACTCAACCTTGCTTGCTACGTTACTAGTATCTTGTGCACCACAAATAACAAAGCTGCGATGCTCTGATATAAGTTTTGGTCCTAATGAAGAAAGATCGTCAACACAAATTTTTTCACTCATAAATACTCCTACAATTAAACTTTTTGTGTTTCCTTTTTTGTTTATATAACTACCTATATTTCAAATCAAATTTAGAGGCACATATATTTCTTATCTCTGTTTTAAGAATAAGCGTAAAAAAAAAATAGCAATATTCTTTTTGTTAAATTAGACAACATGACTAGATGAATTTAAAAAAATGAGATCTGTATGACAGATCTCCAGAATACGGAAAGTTCTATTTGGACTGTTTTGTAATGTTAATTAGACATTGATTTATTGATATATGTTGCTTTAACAATGGATTGAATCACAACATTTAGTTTTCGAATTTTAAATTCACTACACTTAACATTAAAATACTGAATTTACCCAATTTTTGAGAGTTTTTACTCTATTTTTTGCCATTTTTTGTAGATTTATATATAATTTCACGTCATTTTGTGAAAAATTGAAAATATGAGGAATTGATTAAATGCTCATAGCGGAATTTATATTCTTAATTGCTACCTTATATATAGGCAGCATGGTGGTATGGGACTGGGTGTAGTCTCTGGTGTAGGCTTGTGTATTGAAGTCTTTATTTTAAGAATGCCACCTGCCTCACCTCCTATTAATGTAATGCTTATCATCATTGCAGTTGTAAGCTGTGCTTCAATCTTAGAAGCCTCAGGAGGACTTAAGTGTATGCTGCAGTACGCTGAGCGTGCTGCGTAAAGATCATAAAAAGATCACTTTCTTTGGACCATTGGTAACCTACAGTCTTACTCTAATGTTAGGTACAGGTCATGCTGTATACACCATCATGCCAATCATTGGAGATATTGCACTAAAAAATAAAATACGTCCTGAAAGACCAATGGCTGCAGCCTCTGTTGTCTCTCAAATGGGACTTGTAGTCCTCCCCTATTTCAGCTGTAGTTGCCTGTTATCTTGGTAAAGATGTTTTACAAATCCCTGGCCTTGAAGATCTGGCACTATTTAAGATCCTAATGGTCAACATTCCTGCTACATTAGTAGGTGTACTGTTACTTTCTTTTTACTCTAACTTTAGAGGTAAAGATCTTGAAAAAGATCCTGACTTTATAGAAAGGATGAATGATCCTGAATTTAAAGCTGAGGTTGAAAAGTCTTTTAATACCACTTTAAATGAAGTGATCCCAATAAAGTCAAAGGTTGCAGTGTTGATGTTCTTTACTGTGCTCTTGCTTATCGTTTTAACTGCTGTATTTCCTCAAGTTAGAATGGTTGGTGATACTGCAGTATCCATGAGCATGGTAATTCAGATGCTTATGTTAGCCTTTGGCGCAGTGATCCTGATTGGTACAAAGACTCCTGTTAACCATGTAGCTGATACAGTAGTCTTCAAGTCAGGTATGACAGCCTGTATTGCTATCTTTGGTATCGCCTGGATGGCTGATACTTACTTTACAGCTGCAATGCCAGAGTTTAAAGCTGTCATTACCAATATGGTAAGGGAAAGTCCCTGGACCTTTGCTTTTGCGTTAGCAGCTGTATCAATCGTTGTAAACTCTCAGGCAGCAACTGCTAAAATCTTAATACCAGTTGCAGCAGCAATTGGTCTGCCAGGTCCAATTTAATTGGTCTGATGCCTGCGACCTATGCTTACTTCTTTATTCCAAATTACCCTTCAGATATTGCAACTGTAAACTTTGATATCTCAGGTACAACAAAGATTGGCAAATACTATTTAAACCATTCTTTCATGCTGCCAGGTCTAATAGGTCTTGTTAGTGCCTGTCTTGTAGGTGTAACCTTAGCTGAGCTCTTTATCTAAGTTTTCAGCAATTGAAAACACTCAAAGTTAGTAGACAAATGTCTACTAACTTTTCTCTAATCTCTAACTTTCCTCATTTAGCGCCTTTTAACGATAAAAAATCTCCATTAAATCAAAACTTTGTTACAGCTAACAAAATTAGCATTACTTTTTTAACTTCACTTTAAATACACAAAATCTGACCTAAACTTTAGAAAAGATAAAAATAAAATAAGGAGCTTTTTATGTTACTTGAAGGCAAAACCGCACTAGTTACCGGTGCAAGTCAAGGTATAGGTAAAGAGATTGCCCGCATTCTAAATAAGAATGGAGCTAAGATCTATATCATGGCAAGGAGTGCTGACAAGCTCTCTACCACAGCAAAGGAGTTAGATCCTACAGGTAAAGAAGTATTTGCTGTTCCTTGTGACATTACTTCTAATACTGCTGTAGAAGAGGTATTCAAGCGCTTTAAAGCTGACGGTATTTCTATTGATATTCTGGTTAACGCAGCAGGCACTGCTAACTCAAATTCTATTGAAACTACTGATATTGAGCTTTGGGATAAAGTTCTAGATACCAATCTTACAGCTGCCTTTAATTTAAGCCAGAAATGCTTCCCGATGATGAAAGAAAAAGGTGGTGGCAAAATCATAAATCTTGCATCTATCTTAGCTGATGTAACCAGTCCTGGTATGGCAGCTTATAGTGCTTCAAAAGGTGCAATTAAGATGTTAACCAAGACTCAATCTGTAGAGTGGGCAAAATACAATATTCAGTCAAATGCGATTGCTCCTGGCTACATTAAAACAGATATGACCAAAGGCATTTTAAACAACAAAGAGCTTACTCAAAAGTTAGTAGGCAGAACTCCTATGGGCAGAATTGGTGAACCTGAGGATGTAGCAAAAGTAGCTTTATTCTTAGCTTCCCCTCTGTCTGACTTTGTAACAGGTACAGAGATCCCTGTAGATGGAGGTATTTTAGCAGCTTTAATGTAATTGAAATAATTAATGTAAGATAGTTCTTTGATGTAAGTATTGATGTGAAAAAGCCAGAACCACGATTTTAGGTCCTGGCTTTTGTATGAATAAAGGTAAGCTTACGCCTTATTCAGACCTAAAACTTCATTCATATCATATAAACCTGGTTTCTTGTTCTCAAGCCATAGAGCAGCTCTGAATGCTCCACGAGCGAAGGTCTGACGTGAGGTTGCAATATGGCTTAACTCAACGCGCTCACCTTCTGAGCAGAACATAGCAGTATGCTCACCTACGATATCACCGCCACGGATTGATGAGAAACCGATAGAACCGTAGATACGCTCGCCAGTAATACCGTTACGACCTGCTACCATAACGTCTTTTAGATTTACGTGACGACCTTCAGCAGCTGCCTCGCCAATTGCTAAAGCAGTGCCTGATGGGCTGTCTACCTTATAACGGTGGTGAGCTTCAACAATTTCGATATCAGCATCAGCCATGATCTGAGCTGTCTTTTTAACAAGGTTTAATAAAACGTTAACACCAACAGAGAAGTTAGCAGCAAAAACGATAGGAATATGCTTTGAGTATTCCTTAATCTTATCGCGCTGCTCGTAATCGAAACCTGTGGTACCTAAGATAACTTTGCAGTTATGCTGCTTTGCATATTCAAGAATATTTAATGAGCACTCTGGACGAGAGAAATCGATGAACATGTCAGGAGCAGCTGACAGTTTTGAAGGCTCATCTACAACTTCAACATTGCAGCCTGATGGTAGTGTATCGGTGCTCTTATCAATGCCGCATACAACCTTTGCGCCATCAAGACCTAAACAGCAGTCCCACAGTGCGTGCCCCATGCGTCCGCCTAAACCTACAATACCAACCTTAAGCATTATAAAACTCCTTTCGCATAACAATTAAGTGGTCTAATTTTACACTTACTTTTGCAAATTGTAACGATGTATAGAAGCTGATTGCCCCTTTATTGAGCACTTCCACATCAACTTCGATTGATGATCCGCCCTTCATTCTAACCATCTGTTCTGCTGTCTGAAGTAAGAGTTTACCTATTCCAAGTCGCATATAAAGCGGATCGATATACAGTGCGAGAATTTTACCTGACTCTATTTCATTTTTAAAAGTTAAGAAGCCATAGAGATTTTTTGCACCACAAGCAAGCACTGTCCGATAATTTTCATCAGAAAGACGGTTCTCCCATAGTGCAGTAAATTGAGGATGGGTAAAGGTAAAAGGTTCCCTGCGATTCTCATAATGAGAGGCATTAAGTTCAAGGCGAGCGATATTGCTAGCATCGGTCACATTAGCCCAGCGGATATGAACCTTAAGATTTCCTTTTACAAAGACGGTATTGTTTTTCACGTAAGCAACCTGTATTAAGCTTTTTGATTGGCTTTATTTAACAGCGCTTGAGCGCTTTGACGAGTAGCTTCTGTTACAACGTTACCGCCCATCATACGAGAGATTTCCTCGACTCGACCATCATTATCAAGCTCAGATACATTTGAGACTACATTCTGCCCCTGCTGAGATTTTGAGACTAAGAGTTGATGATCAGCAGCAGCTGCAACCTGTGGTAAATGAGTTACGGTAATTACCTGCACATCCTTACCTAAAAGGTGTAACAACTCACCTACAGCAGAAGCCGTACGACCTGAGATACCAGTATCAACCTCATCAAAGATCAATGTCTGTGTCGAGCCTTTACGTGAGGTTAAAACCTCAATTGCTAAAGCAAGACGTGATAACTCACCACCTGAGGCTACAGCCCCTAAATCTTTTGGTGCTTCTCCTAGGTTTGCTGAGAACAAAAATTCAGCATTGTCGCGACCTGTAGCTCTAGGTCTTATAGTCTCATCACGAGTTACTTTAACCTCAAACACGCCATCTGGCATTGCTAAGGTTCTAATCTTTAAAGTTACATCCTGAGACATCTTTGTAGCAGCTTTTGCTCTTAAGTCTGATAACTCTCTAGCTTCTGTCTCATAGGCATCTCTTAACTTTTTAACGTTAGCAGTTAATGATGCAATCTGCTCTTTTAAAGATAAAAAGTGCTCTATATCTTTTTCTAACTTGTCTTTAATCTTATAAAGCTCGTTTGGCTTTATCTCAAAACGGCGAGCTAATTCGTGGCATTTTGAGAGTTTGTCAGATAACTCTTCAACTAAAGCAGGATTAGCCTTTAAGGTAAGTGAATCTAACTTTTCACGAGCTAAATCCAAATGCTCACAAGCAGTTGAAAGATCTGCAACAATAGGATCGATACTGTCTTTAGCAAAGACAGCTACTTTTGATAAATCGGTAATTCTTGCAGAAATGATATCAATGATGTTGTGCTCTTCGTTCTCAAGCACACCTTGAGCTAAAGCTACAGCATCTGATGCCTGTGTCTGATGCTGTAGGGCATCATAATCTGAGCTTATCAGCTCATAGTCGCCTTCGTGCAGATCAAGCTTATTTAATAAGTCTAATTCATAACGTAAGGTCTTATAGGTCTGAGCGCCAGCTAACTGCTCGTCTGCTAGTTCCTGCAAATGCTGACGGTTCTTATTATATTTATCAAAGGATAGTTTTACAGCTTCAACTTTGTCTTTTAATCTGCCAAAGCTGTCTACTAAGGATAGCTGATTGTTCTTATCAATAAGCTTAATGCTTGCATGCTGTCCGTGAATTGCCACAATGTAAGAGCCTAGCTCTTTTAGTAAGGCTAAAGTACAAGGAGAGCCGTTAATATAAGACTTTGACTTACCATCTGCTCCTATAACACGGCGGAGCATTAGAGTGTTATCCTCTGCTGTAAGCTCACGCTCGTTTAGAAAATCGATAACAGCCTGATTGTTCTCAATTGAAAACACCGCATCAAGCTCTGCTTTAGCACAGCCTGTTCTTACGCACATAGCATCTGCTCTTGCACCTAAGAGCATAGATAAAGCATCTACAGTTAATGATTTACCAGCACCGGTTTCACCTGTAATACAGGTCATGCCACTATGAAAATCAAGGGTATTTTTATCACTTAAAGCAAAGTCTTTTACGATTAATTGTCCAAGCATAACTACTCCAAAAACAGACTCAAACTGAAAGTTTGGTCCTAAACAAGACTTTGAGCCCAGCCTAATTTCTGACGTAACAGGCTGTAATAGTCATAACCTTGAGGGTGAATAAGTGTCAAAGGTATGTGATGCTGTCTTATAAGTACAGAGCTTTTAGTATCAGCTCTCATGGTTACCTGACCATCACAGTTGATTGCAATTAACTCTGCCATATCATCAGGACATTCAAAGTCGATTCTAACCTCTGATTTTCCTGGAATGATAATAGGAGAGCAGTTTAGTGACTGTGGGAACATTGGCACTAGTGACAGAACATCAAGATTTGGTTCAATAATAGGACCACCTGCTGATAATGAATATGCAGTTGAGCCTGTAGGTGTATTGACGATAATACCGTCACCTCTTAGGGTGTACATATAGGTACCATCAATAGTTACTCTAAACACCATCATATGAGCCATGGTGCCTGAGTGAATAACGGTTTCGTTAGTTGCTAATGACTGACCGATTAACTCACCAACTCCATCTTCAGAATCTCGAGAGACACGAACATCAATCATGGTTCTGTCCTCTAATGAGTAGTAGCCTTTTACAACCTTTTTTAAGCTCTCATCAAGATTGTCAGGATTGACATCGGTAAGCAGACCTAAATGTCCGCGGTTAATACCTAATACTGGAACTTTCAAATCTACTAAGGTTCTGGCTGCACCTAAAACAGAGCCATCTCCACCTACAACGATGATAAGGTCAAGATCACGCATCTGACGACGGGTAATACTTTCAATTTCAGGAATATTAAAGCCTACAGATGTATTAGCCTCAAGATATACTTTTACACCTAATTTGGTTAGTTTTGAGGCAATATCTCTGATAGCTCCAGACACTGGACGCTTATATACTTTAGATACAATTACAGCTGATTTAATTGGCTTTTGCTGTACCATTGAAGCTACCACGACTCTCTCCTAAAATTATATTATTCAAGCCTCTATTGTACATTCTGCTTACGTCTTTTTCAAAGTTACAGAACTTACCGATAAAAAGCTGTATAAACGATCATAATTTGACAAGATAATTAATCTATACTTATGCTAACTGTTAGGAGATATGAACTACCGTATTGGACTGCCATTTTGGAAAATTGCCTACAAATTCGGCTTTACACTAACTTTTAGGGTTGTTATTCATAAAGATAATGAAAATAAGGTTTATTGGTGCAAAAGTCCAGATCTTCCGGGATTGATTGCTAAGATGCCTACAATTGAGGGACTTATCAAAGAAGTTAACATCATTGCAGAAGAACTTCTTGAGCTCAATTACAACTTGAAGCCACGTCATACTAAGTTTTATTTTCTCAACAATATGGAACGTTTGGCTTAAAGGGGAACAGATTACTACGATAAACTTATAGCTTACCTCAAGGACAAAGGGTGCTATTTAGTCAGACAAGCAAAGGTTCCCACGAAATATGGTTCAGTCCTATTACAAACAGACATTTTCCTGTTGCTTATACAATTCACAGCAGAAGCACTGCTAACTGGGGATGCAAATAAGCAGGCTTGGAAAAGCACTTTTAACAACTCCTTTCATTGCTCATTGAAATTAAAACACTTTCCTCTATCTCAAAAAAAATACCCTGAACTTTTTATGATTCAGGGTACCTTTCTGTGTGTATACAGACTAGTTCTTGTTTAAGCCTTTAGCAATCAGAGCATCAAGTTTCATTGACTCTGTGAGTAATGAATCATAACGCAGATCAAGATCAGGCATATAACGTAAGTTTAGTCTTGAAGCTAACTGTGAACGTAAAAAGCCTTTAGCGCTCTTTAAGCCTTTCATAGCAGCATCAATTTCTTCTTTCTTATCTGTTAAAAAAGAAATGTAAACACGAGCATTTCTAAGATCAGGTGAAACATCAACTTCAGTGATAGTTGCATTCTTCACACGAGGATCATGAAGCTCATTTTGCAGCACATCTGCAAGCTCACGTCTTACAGCTGCTGCAACTCTTTCATTTCTACCGTAACTTCTTGGCATAATTTCCTTTAATCAAGAGTACGTGCAACTTCAACCTTCTCGAAGCACTCGATACGGTCGCCTACACGAACATCCTGGTAGTTCTTAACACAGATACCGCACTCGTTGTTCTGCTTAACCTCAGATACGTCATCCTTGAAACGACGTAATGAATCAAGCTCACCTTCGAAGATAACGGTATTGTCACGCAGCACACGGATAGGAGCTGAACGCTTTACGACGCCTTCAACAACCATACAGCCTGCGATTGCACCATACTTAGGGTGACGGAAGATTTCACGAACTTCAGCATAACCGATGAAGTTTTCTCTGATCTCTTTCTTGAGCAGACCAGACATAGCCTTCTTCACATCATCAATCAAGTCGTAAATAACACTGTAGTAGTGTAAGTCAACTGACTCTGAATCGATTACCTGACGGGCAGGACCATCAGCACGAACGTTAAAGCCGATTACAACAGCACCATCAGCAGCAGCTAAGGTTGCGTCGTTTGCGGTAATACCACCAACACCTGAGCCGATAATCTTAACCTGCACTTCTTCGTTACCAAGTTTTAGCAGAGCATCAGAAATAGCTTCAACAGAACCCTGAGTATCAGCCTTTAGAACAACCTTCAACTCTGAAGCATTGCTCTCCTTGAACATAGAAGCTAACTGTGCACTCTTCTGTTTTGCAATCTTTAACTCACGGTATTTACCCTGACGGAATAAAGCAACTTCACGAGCCTTTCTTTCATCAGCTACAACGGTAACCTCGTCACCTGCTGCAGGAACACCAGACAGACCGAATACCTCAACAGGGATTGAAGGGCCAGCCTCGGTTACTTCCTTGCCGTTTTCGTTTCTCATTGAACGAACACGACCGTACTGCAGACCGCAAAGAATAATGTCTCCCTTCTTTAAGGTACCAGAACGCACAAGAACTGTTGCTACAGGACCACGACCTTTATCAAGACGAGACTCAATGGTTACGCCTTCAGCCATACCATCATGAACAGCCTTTAACTCTAAAACTTCAGCCTGTAGAGTAATAGCCTCTAACAGATCATCAACGCCCATACCAGTCTTTGCTGAAACTTCAACGAACTGGTTCTCACCACCCATTGACTCAGGAATAACACTGTGCTGCATTAACTCATTGATAACTCTCTGAGGGTCTGCACCTGGCTTATCCATCTTGTTGATAGCAACAATCATAGGAACCTTAGCTGCCTGAGCATGCTGAATTGCTTCTAAGGTCTGAGGCATTACACCGTCATCTGCTGCTACAACTAGAACTACAATATCAGTACACTGAGCACCACGAGCACGCATTGCAGTAAATGCTGCGTGACCTGGGGTATCTAAGAAGGTGATACCGTCATTACGAGTCTGTACATGATAAGCACCGATACGCTGGGTAATACCACCAGCTTCGCCTACTGCTACCTTTGACTTTCTGATGTAGTCAAGTAAAGAGGTCTTACCATGGTCAACGTGACCCATGATGGTAACAACAGGAGCACGAGGAGTTGCCTCTGCTTTTGAATCCTTGTTGCCGTTTAATAACTCGTCTTCAAGTTCATTCTCTTTACGCAGAATTACCTTGTGTCCCATTTCTTCAGCAACTAGCTGAGCTGTTGCCTGATCTAAAACCTGGTTGATAGTTACCATTTCACCTAATTTCATTAAGGTCTTGATAACTTCAGTTGCCTTAACAGCCATCTTAGCTGCTAATTCAGCTACAGTGATGGTCTCACCGATCTCAACATCACGGTTTACAGGAACAGCAGGACGGTTAAAGCCGTGTTGCTGCTGATTTAATTTTGCAGCACCCTTTACGCTCTTACCACCTTTACCGCCTTTCTGACGGCGATTGTTTGAATTCTGCTCATTCTCTTCAAAGCGCTTAGCTGAACGTCTGTCACCATTTCTGTCGCGGTGACGGCCTCTGTTTTCAGCCTCACGCTCCTGGCGAGCCTCAGCTTCACGAACATACTGTGAAGTTGTTGAATCGTCGTCATCATTCTCGTGAGAGCGAGCCTCTTCTTCTGCTGCCCAACGAGCCTCATTTTCTTCAGCTAACTTTCTGGCCTGCTCAGCAAGTCTCTTTGACTCTTCTTCAGACTTACGCTTTTGTTGCTCTTCTTGAGCACGACGTAACTCTTCAGTTGCCTTATCCTCATGCTTCTCTTTATGAGGAGCAGGAGTTGGCTTTGGCTGAGTCTTAACAGCCGCAGCTTTAGCAGCTTCCTTAGCCTTCTTGTCAGCCTCAGCTTTAGCAGCTGCAGCCTTGCGAGCTTCTTCGGCTTTTTTAGCTTCTTCAGCCTTACGAGCCTCTTCAGCTTTTCTAGCCTCTTCTTCAGCCTTTTGCTTAGCAATAGCTTCCTGCTCCAACTGAGCCTTACGCTCTTTAGGGTCGAAGTTAAATTTCTTTTTACGAACTTCAACCTGAACTTTCTTAGCACCGCCTGCATTCTGCAAAGTCATAGTGCCAGAAGACTTCTTCTTTAAAGACATACGCTTTGGTGCATTGCCCTGATTTTCTTCATTCATCATTCAAGTCTTCCTGTATTATTTGTTTTCTTCTTTGAACCAGTACTCATTACGAGCTGCCATAATGATTTCACCAGCTTTCTTCTCATCTAAGCCTTCGATGTCAGTTAAATCATCGGTAGCCTGATCTGCAAGATCTTCACCTGACTTGATACCGTGAGCTACCAACTTAGCAGCTAACTCTTTATCGATACCGTCGAGTGATGATAACTGAGCGATAGCTTCAGCAGTTTCAGCATTTTCTTTGCTCTCAACAACCTTTCTTGCTATTTCCTGTAACTGAGATGCTGTTTCCTCATCCATACCATCGATAGCTAAAAGCTCTTCAGGTTCAACGTATGCAACTTCTTCTAAGGTGGTGAAGCCTGCATCTGACAGAGCAGTTGCGAACTCTTCATCAACATTTAAAGAATCTTCAAATAGCTTTACTACCTTACCTACTTCCTGCTGAATGCTTGACTCAAGTTCTTTCTCAGTCATAACCTTCAGATCCCAACCGATAAGCTGTGAAGCTAAACGTACATTCTGACCGTTTCTACCGATTGCTAAAGCTAAGTTCTCTTCAGCTACAGCAATTAAGATAGTGTGGTCATCTTCGTTGATGATAATACGTGATACTTCAGCAGGTTCCATAGCATTGGTCACGTACTGAGCTAAGTTCTCATCGTATAAAACAACGTCAATCTTTTCACCTGACAGCTCGTTAGATACTGCCATTACACGAGCGCCACGCATACCGATGCATGCGCCACGAGGATCGATTCTTCTGTCCTTGGATCTTACAGCGATCTTTGCACGTGAACCAGGATCACGAGCTGCACCCATGATTTCGATTACGTCTTCACCAATCTCAGGTACTTCGATTCTGAATAACTCTTTTAAGAAATCAGGTGAAGTTCTTGAGCAGATGATCTGTGGACCGCGATTTGGCTCTGAACGGATATCCTGTAATAAAACCTTAACTCTGTCACCACGACCATAGGTCTCATGAGGAATGATCTGCTCACGCTTTAGAACAGCTTCAGCGTTGTTGCCCAAATCTAAAACCATGATGTCATGAGTCTGCTTTTTAACGGTTGCATTTACAACATGACCGATTCTGTCACGCTGCTCTGCTACAACCTGCTCGCGCTCAGCATCTTTAACTTTCTGAGATAGAACCTGCTTTGCTGTCTGAATTGTAATACGGTCAAACTCAACAGAAGGGATCTGCTCTTCAACAATATCACCAGCTTTAATACCAGGATGGTCAACAGCGGCTGCTGCAAGTGATATTTCCTGAGCAGGCTTCTCTAGTGGACCGTCAGTATCAACTACTTCCCAACGGCGGAAGGTGTCATATGAGCCGTCTTTCTTGTCAATTACAACACGAACTAAGATATCAACCGGATACTTTTTCTTGGTTGCAGTTGCTAATGCAGTCTCTAAAGCTTCAAAAATCTTATCTCTAGGAATAGCACGCTCGTTTGATAGTGCCTCTGCGATGGCAATGATCTCTTTACCCATTTTTAATTTAAGACCTCTCTATGATCCGCTTTTAGGAGCTTTTTTGTTGTTAGTTGGAAACTCTGGGACAACACGTGCTGTAGATACATTTGAGAATGCAACTTCGATAAGACCTGAGATCTTATCGTTAATCTTCAGCATGCCATCATCAGTTACTTCATCTAAAGTACCTTGAAGCTTATGTCTGCCCTGAGTAGGAATTCTAAGTTCAGCTTTTACAGTTTTACCTGTATAAGCCTTAGCTTGCTCAAGTGTGAACAAAATTCTGTCAAGACCAGGTGAAGATACCTCAAGTGTATATTTAGGAGCGATAAGGTCAGCTGCATCTAAAGCAGGAGATAATACATCCATTAACTCGCCACACTTATCTGCGCTTACACCTTGCTCAGAATCAACAAACACCTGCAACATCGCATGATCATTACCGCCACGGAATCTGATCCCCCATACAGTAAGATCCATAGACTCCACCAGAGGAGTTACTAGCTCTGCTACTTTCTCTTCAATGGTTCCTGCCATTAGTACCTCAATTTATTTAATTTTAAACACAAAAAAAGGACCTCAACTAGGGTCCCTTTCTTTATGAAGTTCCACTATATCTATCAGTAATAAACTCGTTTATTACTGAAGGTTCAAGCTCACACTTGAACAGGCTTGAAACGCTATCAGCCTCAAGCCCTTTATTTATAGCAAAAGTAAGGATAAAAATCAAGTTTTTTCCTACTTTATCCTATAGAGTTTTAAGACGTTAATTGCAGTTGCATCAGCGCTGAAAACTTCAATCTTCCAGTCTCCAACATCTAAAGTTTCGCCTTGCTTTGGAACTCTCTGCAATCTGTCTAAAACGTAACCTGCAATAGTCTGATAATGCTCTGATGGAGGTAAGTCTAAACCAGTTATTCTTGCAACATCAGGTAAGATAGCATCACCATCGACTCTAAATGACTTACCATCTTTACCAAAACGTACAATCTCTGGAGTTTCACTCTTTTCAGGCATCTCACCTGTGATCTCTTCAACCACATCATGAACAGTAACAATACCTTCAAAACCTCCGAACTCATCAAAGACAAATCCAAAGTATTTCTTTGACTGTCTAAATTGATCTAGGGCACTTAAGATGTTAATTGTTTGAGGAAGATATAGTGGTTCCTGGACAATCTTTTCCATATGAGTAGCATCTACTTTGTCTTCTACAAACAAGCCTAGAACATCTGCACGAGATACAAAGCCTAAAGGCTGATCTTTGTGACCGCTTCTGTAAGCAATCAATAATGACTTAGTGCAAGATAATGCCTTGTTTAAGATGTACTCTTTTGAGCCATCAACTTTAATTGTTTGCAGATCAGTTCTTGCTGTCATTACAGCCTTTACAGGCAGTGATGACATCTCAAGCACACGAGATACCATCTCTTTTTCCTGCTTGTTAAAGACATAGGCACTAGGACGTGAAACAATAGCTTCCTTAATTGAATGCACATCGTCGTCATTTTTTGAGCCTAACAGTCTTAAGACCAGATGAGCTGCTACCTGACGGGCCTGCATGTTATTAGAGTGCTTTAAGTTCAAAACAGTCTTTCTTGAGGCCTGGTTGAAGATCTCGATTAACAATGAGAAGCCAATTGCTGAGTATAAGTATCCCTTTGGTACTTCAATATGGAATGATTCCATAATCAGGCTGAAACCGATAAGCAACAGGAAGCCTAAACACAATATAACTACTGTAGGATGCTTTGAAACAAAGACTGCAATAAAGCCTGAAGCCCACATCAATAATGCCATAGCAATAGTTACAGCTATGATCATGATGTAAACATGATTGGTCATACCAACTGCGGTGATGATTGAATCACCTGAGAAGAGTACATCTAGGATCATAATCTGTGTGGCTACAATAACAAATGAATGGCCTGCTGACTTGCTTACAGAAACAGACTCTTCATTGCTTTGGTCTTCTAACTTTGAATGAAGCTCTTCTGTAGATTTGTATATCAAGAAAGCACCACCTAAGAACATCATTAAGTCTCGAACTGAAACTTCAAAGTTTAAGACAGTGAACAATGGCTCTGACATTGCCATTACGTAAGCGGCGAAGATCATCAAGATAATTCTGATGATTAAAGCACCACCTAAACCGATGTAGCGAGCAGTTTTACCTTGTCTTGCTGGAAGTCTTGCTGACAGAATAGCAATGAATAGCAAGTTATCAATACCTAAAACAACCTGAATAGCTGTTAAGGTTAACAAACCTAACCAGGCTGTAGGATCTAATACCCACAGCATATCGAATAATAAAGTTGGATGAGCTAGAGCCTGTTCTTGCATAGTTATTTAGCTCCTAGCTTTGAAAATGAAAAAATAGAGAGGTTAGATAGAATGATTTGACTAAATATAGTCGGGTCTGCGTTCATTTTAAGTTTTAATTTCTCAAATAAAATCAAAAGAATGTATGTTGCTAGTAAATATAGCAATAATAAGCGACGAATGTTTATTTCTTGTACAAATAATGTGAAGTAACATCGCATGCTTTGCTATATATTACATGTGAGAACGCTGATTAGCATAGTGCAATTAAAGAACTACCATTTTATGTGCATAAAATTGCACGTATCATCTAACTTATTTTTCTTTTAACCTAGATTCACTGTAAAAGAGCACTACTCCTAGACGTAATGGCATATTGATCACTCTCCTACTCTGCCTAGATCCCCTCTGAAACAGCACTACTCCTAGACAGTGACTACTGCAAAAAGAATGCGATTGCAGCCTAGATCCCCTCTGAAACAGCACTACTCCTAGACTATCGCGACGATGTACAGGTTACTGAATTAGCCTAGATCCCCTCTGAAACAGCACTACTCCTAGACTTATGCAATACACAGAACAACAAATAAAAAGCCTAGATCCCCTCTGAAACAGCACTACTCCTAGACCTACTCTGATTGAATTTAGCATTTTGCTTAGCCTAGATCCCCTCTGAAACAGCACTACTCCTAGACTGGCTTTGCTTTCATCTTTTACCTCACCGTGCCTAGATCCCCTCTGAAACAGCACTACTCCTAGACAGATGAAGTGCCTGCATCAGGATTTGATGAGCCTAGATCCCCTCTGAAACAGCACTACTCCTAGACCTGTTATCTGACATCTTAACGTCTCCTTTAGCCTAGATCCCCTCTGAAACAGCACTACTCCTAGACCCTAAATTCTTTTCCAATTTATAACCAACAGCCTAGATCCCCTCTGAAACAGCACTACTCCTAGACACAGAGATCCAGTTTATGGCAATTCTACCTGCCTAGATCCCCTCTGAAACAGCACTACTCCTAGACCGGAAGGTTCTGTAGCTGCAGTAGACGTCCGCCTAGATCCCCTCTGAAACAGCACTACTCCTAGACACGGTTTAGATAACATTACAACTTATATTCGCCTAGATCCCCTCTGAAACAGCACTACTCCTAGACAAACCTCCTCTAGTCAAAGCCGGAGCATAAGCCTAGATCCCCTCTGAAACAGCACTACTCCTAGACACTTTTTGTTGCATTTTACACCTCTCATTAGCCTAGATCCCCTCTGAAACAGCACTACTCCTAGACTGGATATATTCGCACTAAAGATAAGAAAGCGCCTAGATCCCCTCTGAAACAGCACTACTCCTAGACAGATCTTTCAATGTGAGATTTGTATTACCTGCCTAGATCCCCTCTGAAACAGCACTACTCCTAGACTCAAAGAGGAGTTTGGAGGTACGGAATTAAGCCTAGATCCCCTCTGAAACAGCACTACTCCTAGACCACTCCTGTTCGTAGGGCGTTAGCTAGAAGGCCTAGATCCCCTCTGAAACAGCACTACTCCTAGACTATAAACGCGCATACCCACGAACACAAATCGCCTAGATCCCCTCTGAAACAGCACTACTCCTAGACACACGTCGCACAGTTATAGAACGTTGTCACGCCTAGATCCCCTCTGAAACAGCACTACTCCTAGACTCAAGCTACAAGTACACAAGAGTTTCAAGAGCCTAGATCCCCTCTGAAACAGCACTACTCCTAGACAACTGGTCATTAATGAACGCAATTTTATTTGCCTAGATCCCCTCTGAAACAGCACTACTCCTAGACTGGTAAAGAGGTGATGTTTGATGCCTTCTTGCCTAGATCCCCTCTGAAACAGCACTACTCCTAGACTGAGCTGGGATTCTCCATGGCTTTGCGCAAGCCTAGATCCCCTCTGAAACAGCACTACTCCTAGACAGCACCAACTACAGGTGTTGCACCAGCTAAGCCTAGATCCCCTCTGAAACAGCACTACTCCTAGACAGACTTTCAGCTCTTGCTGAAAATAACCCTGCCTAGATCCCCTCTGAAACAGCACTACTCCTAGACGAGTATGCTAAATGTGCTAATGCGACTGAAGCCTAGATCCCCTCTGAAACAGCACTACTCCTAGACACCTTAAGTGTATTCGCCCAATGCCACTTTGCCTAGATCCCCTCTGAAACAGCACTACTCCTAGACCAAGAGCTATTTATAAACTCTGTCAACAATGCCTAGATCCCCTCTGAAACAGCACTACTCCTAGACAGATGTACTTGTCTTTATAGTCTAAAAAGAGCCTAGATCCCCTCTGAAACAGCACTACTCCTAGACAGACAAAGAAAGCTTCATTAAATGGAGCAAGCCTAGATCCCCTCTGAAACAGCACTACTCCTAGACTTCGAGTGGTCATATGCGTTATAACTCTGTGCCTAGATCCCCTCTGAAACAGCACTACTCCTAGACTAACAATGGTGTTATAATAAATCAAAACTTGCCTAGATCCCCTCTGAAACAGCACTACTCCTAGACTAATAATGTTGCTTACGTCATCTTTAGTGTGCCTAGATCCCCTCTGAAACAGCACTACTCCTAGACCTCAAATTGAGGAGTGGAACAGCATGGTGCACTACTACCTTGTTTTAAAGGAGAACCAAACATGTTTAGATTATACACAAATCATTATCTAAAGTTGTTAGAGTTGCATTGCATATTGAAGATTTGCCTTTAAAATTTCCTTCAAAATCAACAAAAGTTATTTCCATTGCTTGACTCAATTTAAATAATTCTGAGATTCCATTTTCTTCAAAATACGAATAAAGATTAACAAAAAACAGCACAGGGTTGTTGGAAACCACTTTTGAAATTAGCTTGATATATTCTATAGTTTTACTTAATAAAGATATATCTTCCTGTTGGAATGTTAATCCTAAGACTTTTAAAATTGATGATAAAGATAGAGTTTTGGAAAAATCTAAATCAAAATCTGATTTTTCTATTAACTTGAATATTGATGACTGAAGAAGTGAAATAGATTCTGAAAGTTCAACTTGAATTGCAGGCTCATTACTTGCTATGACTTGAATTTGCTTTATTGCATAAGCTAGAAACCTTTTATCATTCAAATCTATATAAAAAGGGCTACAGCATAAGAATGCATTTTTTGATAGATCTATAGAATCTAGTTCATCATTTACACAGCATGATTGATTTTCACCTAATACAGAAGAGTTAATTGATCCGACAACTAAAGAAAAGTATGTAGGAGATTCAATTGCAATAACATTAGGAACTTGTTTTTGAATTTCAAATGATAGATCTAAATCATGAAATGTGATATTCATAATTCTATATACCTTTCTGTGCTATTGATAATTTCTGTATGAGCATCGCCTACAATATACTCAATATCGCCAAACTGTTTTTCCGTAATGCTCATCATTTGAACTAGTCCTTTAGGAGGTTTATGTATTCTTACTCCGTTTTGAACTGTATTCCCAACTGTTTTATTAAGAACTAATTTGCAGTAAATTGACTCTTGCATCATAATAAAACCTGACTGAAGAAGGTATCTCCTAAACAAGCGATAGTTTTGTCTATCAACTTTAGTTTCTACAGGAAGATCAAACATTACGATGATTCGCATGAACCTATAACTCATAAAAGGAAAATTCTCTTATACGAGATGTCGTTAGAATTCAGAGAATCGATAACAGACCTTGTGTAACTTGGAATAATATTATTTAGATACTGCTTTTGACCTTCAAATAACAACTCTTTATTTAAGATATTCTTTATGGCCCTTTTTTCTTCTTTATCAAAAGAATTAAACTTACAGCCTATCACTTCAAGATCTATAACAGGTCTAAATGGTTCCATCAGATCACACGCAAAATTAAAATTATTATTTGCGCCTTTATGCCAAATTCCAAGCTGAGTTATACAACCACACGAATATATAGCTCTTGCAAAAGCTGACGTTAAAATTGAGTAACCATAATTTAAAGCACTGTTAGTAAAGCTATCTAAATTTCTAGAAAAGTCTTGTCCCAATAAAGAATTAAAATACACCTTTGCTGCAAAGCCTTCTCTATTAGATGTGTCACCTGGCATTACTTCATCAGAATAACCTACTAATTGAATTGCCGTTAATTCATGTCCAAAAGAAGCAAGCACCTTTGCTTGGTTTAGTATTTTTTCAGTAACAATAGACTGCCATATTTCAGATTTCAAACTAGATGCCCACTCTACTTGCTTTTTTACTTTAAACGAAGAGTCGTAAGAGCCATATAAAGGAGCCAAAACAGAGGATGGTAGATGTTTTTCATCACAGAATAATACATTTATCTTCTTTGCAATCAACTCATTTATAAGGTACGTTGTTAATGACACAGCAGTACTTTCTATTATGATTGTCGCTATTTCACTTAAATGAATCTTTGAAAATGAGTTACCTTGTCTTATTTCAAGGTATCCCATTTTATAGTCTAGTTTTGCCCTGTGTGAAACAGATACAACTCTCCAGGTCATTTTAGAAGATCGCTCAATCTCAGTTCTTTTTCATAAAAGCCGGTTATAGAATAAAAGACAACAGAATAATCATCTTTATCTAAATTCAAAACTGAATTTATACACATTTTTCCTGAATTAGCTTTTCCGCCTAAAAGAGATAAATCACTTGGCTCTGTATGGAATGCCTTAATAACCTCACATATAGCAACAGCCTTTTGTTCGATACTCAAAAGTTTAGGTTCAGATTTTTCGTTTTCTGAATACTGATAGCTGTTTATATCAACATCAGTCAATATTTTAACCGTTGTCTTTGGAAGAGCTTTAAGCACTGTATTTTTCGTTTTGTCTTTTAGCTCAGAATAAATTGATGACAGATCTTCCTCAGTAAAACCACTCTTATCTTTGTCATATTTTACTTCAAATGATTTATTCTTAAGACGTGAAACAAAATTATCAATTGCTTTTAACATCTTATTATTTTTTTCATTTAAAATAAGAGAGTTAAATTGCTTTAAAACCAATTGTCTTCCCTTTGTAGCATACGAAACAACTCTTGCCAAAAAACCTGTTTCGTTGTCTTTTAATATAAAATTATAAGGTAAGAAATCTATAAGGACTTTAGGATCTATATACTCATTAGACTTTTCTGTAAGTAAATAGTGAGAAATTGCTGAAGATTTATCTGATAAACCATAAACTACACGCAGAGGGATACCAATAAGTTTAGTTTTTAAATTTCCTTTATCATCTTTGTATGAGATAAAGGAGAAAAATGAATTTTGGTCACTGTCATAACCACCATAATCGTGGCAACTCATATTTTTCTTTTTAGGTATAGTACCTTTCTCTGGTCCATACAAAGTTTGATTAAATAAAGCACCTATTCGTTCTTCCTGCTTATAAGTCATTAAAATGTTATTACGTTTATAATATTTTTTTACAATACTTATAGATTTTCCGTTTCTGGAATCCCATGTCCCTGATTGCTGGAGTCTTTTTTCATTCTGATTTGTAAAAATATAAGATGAGTCACTAGTACTGAAAGAATATCTTTCATTATTCGCAATGACGTACTGGTACTTACTTGTAAATTTCTCAAAATATACGTTCCCAACTACAATGTTACAGTATGCGTCTTTAGCATGATGAAGATCGTTTAACTCTCTAACTTTTATTAGATCAAACTTTTGCTTAAAATCTGCAGTTAATCCTGCTTTAGGATAGATAATTTTAGCTTTCTTGTAGAGTTTAGATAGTAAGCCAGCAATTGCCTTTGTTGACTGTCTGGTCTCCACTAATTGTCTAGCAATGAAACCTTCTTTTTCAGAATTTGAGAGAGATGTACTTCTGATAAGCCTTTCAAACTTTGACTTGGAGATCAATCCTAAATCTAGTAAATGTTTCCAGAATTGTGTTTGATTTTCTCTTATTTGATATGAAAGAGGGTAATTATTATCTTTTACTTCATTTACTGTTCTTTCCACAAGGACTCTATTGTCAATACTATCGTCTTTAGTTAGTGATTGTGGAATAATATGATCAATATCGTATTGTTTTGAGTTATTCAGCAAGTCTTCAAGCTCTATCTTATTTCCTGTATACATACTCTTTCCTAGCTGAGTGTAGTAGAGATAGATTTTGTCACTCAATAACTTATTGTCGTCTTGTTTTTCTAAAGAACTATATATTTCACTGATATCAAAATCTTTTCTGCACTTATCATATAGTGCCAAGATAGACTTTTTTCTAGAATTAGTTCTCTTACCTTTTTGATCTGCTGTAGCACCTCTTGCCATTTCAACAAAGATCCTTGAAGGTTCATAGCCCATGATTTTCTTCGTTATTTCTCTAACAACTAGAAGAGTTTGCCAAATCATTCTCTTTACAGAAGGAGATACATATAGACCTTCTACAAGGTTTTGGTATGAAAAAGCATCATTTTTATCTAAAGTTGAATTTTCTGAAGAGATCAAATCAGAGAAAGTGTATTCTGAACTTAAAAGCTCCATTAGATTTCCTTTACCATTGAGCATGAAACCTAATATTGAGTTTTTATCAAATTCAGAATTTTTATTATGACCTAAAAGTCCTGTAAGTAACTTTTCAGAAAGTCTTCCCCATCCAGAAAACTTAATGCGACACAATTTCGACAAATTTTCATTGAACTTAGCACATTCAGAAGAAAACTCTCTTTTCAATCTTTTCTCAATCATTAAATAATCATTTGGGAATAAAGTTGAATATTTAATAAAAGACTCAGCAAAATTTATATCAAAATTATCAGTCCCTAATGCATTCTTAATTTTGACGTAAGAAGACATTGATACCTTTGGCTCATCATCGAATCCTGTAAGTTCTTCTTTACTTGTTAAAAAACCATTATTGTATAGGTATGCAACAAGCTGTTTTTGAGTAACATTAATTTGATTGCAATAAAGTTCGTCAAATACCTTTTTAGTTAGTCCTGTTTGAGCTTCGTCTAACCTCATTCCATTTATTCTGATGTTATTTAGAACATTCAACACCATGAATTTAGAGTAAATAATAGAATTCTTAGGAAGAACATCCTCTCCGCTGAGATATGTGCATTTAGAAGTCATTCGTTTAATAAAAGCTTCAGCACTCTTTTCTGTATCTACAACGCTTTCAAAATTCCAAGGGACTATTTTTTCTTGAGATTTCTTAACTATCCACGAGAACTTTGAATGATTATTTAAAGGTCCCACGTAATATGGAATTCTGAATGTTAGCAAAGCTTTTATTTTGTCATATACTGACACTCCTGCATCATCTTTTTCTGATAAAAAAGCAAAGTTTTTACTTTGTACTTTAAGAATCTTATCTAGTTCAGCTAAATTAATTTGATAGGGAATCACGGAATTATCCGCAGAAACTTGTGTTTCAAAAATAGATAAATCGCCAATCCTGTGCAAAAGGACTTTTTCTTTTTCACTTAATTTATTGATTTCAGAAGAACAAAGTAGGATTTGAGCTAAAATCTGTAGTCTTTTGTAGATTGAAGAGCCTTTTATAGCTTCTTTATTTGCAGATTTATCACCGTGCGTGATGTCATAGTAAAAACAGATCTTTCCTTTTTCTGTATTTTTATTTCGTTCTTCAAAGATTTCTTTATAAAATGATTTAGGCTCTGTAGTTAACTTTTCATTTTTAGCTACATTTACTTTTTTATTAACTTCTGCCAATAGATTCTCAGAAAGTCTTTCTCTTAACAAACTTTTAAAGATTCTAAGTTCTTCTGCATGTTTGTTAAATAGTTCAACTTTTGACTCTGAGATACTATTACAGTCTTTTAGTATTTCTTGTAATTTGATTACATCATAAACAGCTTTTTCTGATTCAACAACACCTTTGAACTCATCATTAATTTTTTGTATTTGTTCATCATAATCAGAAGAATTAAATTTAATTTTGCAAGAGAGTCCTTCTTCATCACTCTCTTCTATGGTGAAGATTTCTGCAGCACTTACCTTATATCCTAATAACAACAAGTACCATCTATTAACTTTATTCTCTGTAGATTTCTTTACTTCTGGATCTGAAATTTCATCATATACAGATTTAAGTTGAGCAAAAACTTTTTTAAGATCTGATCTCTTATCAGAAGAAGTTCTTATAACATTGATAACGTCATCACGCATATCAATCAAATTCTGCTTTAAAGAATCTGCTATCTCTTGAAAATCATCAGAAACATTTGAAAAAAGAGAAATATCCACAAACTGAGAACAACATTGTTCCCATAACTCTGGTAAAGAAGCTCCGATGTTATTTACATCTAACCTTTCAAATAAGAAATGGCCTCTATGCTTGATGATGTGATGAACCGCTAAAAAGAGAAGTCTTATGTCATCAACAGGCTCATTCATCAACTTATATCTTAGGTGATAAATAGTTGGATACTCTTTAAAGAAATCTTTATCCTTATAAGAATTATCCCCAAAGAGATTATTTTTTGGAATTTCCTTAAATTCACTATTCTTTAATCTTTGAAAGAAACCAACATCAACTTTTGAAATTTCTGGATCAAATAACTGTTCTAATAAATTTAATCTTTGGCGGGTCCTAAATACTCTTCTTCTTGCACATCTATGAGCTCTTCTCTCTGCTGCAGTATCTGCTGTAGGAAAAAGTCTTACGCCCCATAAACTTTTACCTGACACTTTCAAGATATTATATGACTTATCTGTAACAGCCCATCCGCATGAACCAGTACCCACATCTAAACCAATATAGTAATCGCCATATTTCTTGAAATTGTCATAGTTGGACATAATCTTATCTTTCACCTTGATAGTAGACTAATTTTAGAGATCTAATAATCTCGACAGTATCAATATAACATAAATTATGTTAAAGCCAGAATAAAAAACAGAAAACGAATAGTTAACTATTCGTATTTTATGTTAACACCATCACATTTTATAAAAAATAAACTAATATATATTTACAAATATCAAAATTCAGGTATCATATGAACTGTTTTAGATCCCCTCTAAAACAGCACTATGAGTCTAGATAAAAATTTATTCAAAGCACCGTTTAGGCGGTACCCCGTTGTGGGGATATAATTCAGCCCGAATATTTTGTTATTCGGGCTGAATTATTTTTCGTCGTTGATGTTCTTAATGGGAATCAATATAGGTTTAGACCAATTTTCCTAAAGTCATCATGATCAAAATTGTTTTGCAGAAGTTTTATGTTATCTGGAGATACTTTATTCTTCTTAAGCAAAGTAAGAGATGATTCTTGAGCTTTCTTCATATCAAGCAATATTGATTTATAAATTTTGTCATCAACATCAAAGAAGTCTTTTATCTCGTCAAAAAGCTCAAGTGAAGGTAGATCTTTTCCTTCAACAAAACATAAAGCGTGGTGTTGTTTATTGTAGGGAACTGTATTCGGTGTTAGGTCGTAGGCTGGAGATAATTGCCATTCTCCATTGATACGTAAAAAACCATGATTTCTCAAATGGTCATCTGTATTTCCAAAAAGTCCATTAAAGAGCATTCTTCTGAATAATTCTTGCTTTTGTTCTTTTGACGTCATGAAATCTGACATTGCAAGATCTACATAGCTGTAATTATCCAACTCATCATTTTCTGACAATCCAAGAGCCGTCATTGCAGACATAAAAGGAATTCTGGTGTTATTTGAGTTTCGGTCAAACCTTGGTAAAAGAAGAACATCTCCAAACTTCGATTCAATAACTTTAGATGAACAAGCTTTGATGCCAGCTTCTTTTGCCAAATCTAAATATACTTTCTCGCACTTTGACAACTGAATATCTTGATCGTTTATTGATGGAAACTTAGCTAAAAAAAGTTGACCTTTATCTACTACACAACCTTTTGGTCTTGCCCCTCCTAAACTGCCACTTGGAGCAAATAGCAACTTTATATCATGATCACTCGTATTACCAAGCTCTACTTGTCTAGAAGCTTCGATTAACTCATTTAAACTTGTTAACTTTGGTCTATCCGTAGAATCATCAACAAATTTACCATTGATTTTAATTCGTAAAGCTCCCATTCGAAAATAGTCGCTTACACCAAGCAAATACTCAGTTGAAGAAGGAGTGTAACCTAACTTTCTTTTTTGTATTAACCTTCCCCATCGATCTGGACATATATCTTGTAAGCAAGGAGGAAGAACTTGGATATGCTGAATGTCAGCTGAGAAATATAACGTTGGATCTAGAGAATAGCCTTTTTCTATCCAAGAAGGAACATAGCTAAAATCATAGACATCATGTCCTCGTGAAGAAAAGGCGGTTACCTTTGCTACAAGCTCTTCATTTGAAAATATCTCAAAATTTAAAAGCTCATTCATAAATATCCGCCTTCACGATTATCTCTTAAAATAAAGATCTTAAGCTTAGTAAGAACCTCTATTTGTTCTTCTAGGTTTTGCAAAAGAAGACTTTGATACAGCACTGCCTCTGCTCTTTACAGCATAGCCTTTATTAAAAGACTGACCTTCTTTCTCAGAGCGAAGATTTGTGTGTGAAACAAAGTGCTTTGCAGAGTTGTTTGACTTAGGACCAAACTTCTTTAAAGAATCATCTTTAGTAAAAGTCTTTCTTCTGTCATTCTTATCAAAAGAAGATTCTTTTGAAAACTTGCGACCTTTGCTATCTCCAAAAGTTTTACCTTTCTTAGGGAAAGATGATTTCTCGCCTCTTGCTAAACGAGCTTGAGGCTTTCCGTAAGGAGATCTTCTTGAAGACTTATCATCATTTTCTTCTTTAGAAGAATTAAATGAAACAGGCTTTCTTACAGGAGCTTTTGTAGCTTTTCTTCCTTTATTTGAAGAAGAGGCATTTAAATCTAAAGCAGGAGCCAACTCTTCAACTGGCTCTAAATGAACAGCTTTTCTTAAACGATTTAACTCATTTAAGGTAAGTTCTCTGAACTGTCCTGTCTTTAAGTCAGGATCAAGATCGATACCTGCGTACTTAATTCTGATAAGACGTGAAACTTTAAGCCCTACTGCTTCCCAAAGACGGCGGACCTCTCTCTTACGACCTTCTTTTAAGGTAACGTGGTACCAGGCGTTACGTCCTTCACCACCTACGTAAGTAACTTTGTTAAAGCGAGCTTTACCATCTTCTAACATTACGCCTTGGGTTAACTGATCGATTTGCTCTTCACTTACTTCACCATAGATACGTGCAGCATATACACGCTCAACTTCATATTTAGGATGCATCAGTGCATTTGCTAATTCACCATCGGTGGTAAATAAGAGTAAACCTGAGGTATTGATATCAAGACGGCCAATGTAGATCCAGCGACCGGTAGGAGGCTTTGGAATATGGTCGAAAACTGTAGGTCTGTTTTCAGGATCTGATAATGTAGTAAGCTCACCTTCAGGCTTATGATACATTAAGACTCTGCAAGATACTTTTTGACTGTCAGGTGTTAATACTACCTTACCGTCAATTTTAACTAAAATGTCATCTGCTTCATATCTGTCACCGATGGTAGCCATCTTACCGTTTACGGTAACTCTGCCCTGATCAATCATCTGCTCAAGAGCTCTACGTGAAGCAATTCCAGCGCGGGATAAAATTTTCTGTAACTTCTCAGTCATATAATATTTTCTACTTTAAAAAGCATAAATTGAAATTTCAGCCTCTATTTTACATGAGAGCTTTGAAAATATGAAATTCTCGGTAAGAATTAATAAATAAAACTTCTGAAAGTAGTCTTTAGTCAATTTTAACTAGCTGTTTTAATCAAAGAACTCGTCATCATCAAAATTTTCATCAAAAGACAATCTTTTGAGTGATGTTTTCTTGAATTTCATCACAGTGCTACAATCTCCAGTGCCTGCATACAAAAGCTGTCCTTTGTTGTAGCTTCCTTGAAATCCCTTACAGTGCTACAATCTAAAGTTGCATTTTGCTGATCAAAAACACTGTTGTAGCTTCCTTGAAATCCCTTACAGTGCTACAATCGTCATTAGCTAATTTATGACGTGGATACTTGTTGTAGCTTCCTTGAAATCCCTTACAGTGCTACAATCGTCATTAGCTAATTTATGACGTGGATACTTGTTGTAGCTTCCTTGAAATCCCTTACAGTGCTACAATCAAATTAGTAAAAACAATGATTTTACGTTTAGTTGTAGCTTCCTTGAAATCCCTTACAGTGCTACAATCAAAAATAGTGCTTTTATCATCTTTACATTTGTTGTAGCTTCCTTGAAATCCCTTACAGTGCTACAATCAGATGCTAACCCTTGCGTTTTACATTTAAGGTTGTAGCTTCCTTGAAATCCCTTACAGTGCTACAATCTGTTAAACATTTCATTCACGTTTGACCAAAGGTTGTAGCTTCCTTGAAATCCCTTACAGTGCTACAATCTTTCTTTACAGTTACAGTTGCATCGCCATTGTTGTAGCTTCCTTGAAATCCCTTACAGTGCTACAATCTCAACCAAAACTATAGCGACTAGCATTTTTGTTGTAGCTTCCTTGAAATCCCTTACAGTGCTACAATCCTAACGTTAAATACAATGCACGTGTTGACGGTTGTAGCTTCCTTGAAATCCCTTACAGTGCTACAATCTTGCGGACAAATGGAGGCTCACTCATGCGTGTTGTAGCTTCCTTGAAATCCCTTACAGTGCTACAATCTCTAAAAGGTTATGGATCGGCTATAATTAAGTTGTAGCTTCCTTGAAATCCCTTACAGTGCTACAATCAGTCCCTTAGGAATTAAGTGCTTTTTAGCAGTTGTAGCTTCCTTGAAATCCCTTACAGTGCTACAATCCAAGCAGTCTTAAATAAAGAAATTTTTGCTGTTGTAGCTTCCTTGAAATCCCTTACAGTGCTACAATCGCACAGAGAATTTAGCAAGAATATTGTTGAGTTGTAGCTTCCTTGAAATCCCTTACAGTGCTACAATCTCAACTTCCACCAAAGATTGACCTTGTCTAGCTTTGGTGGAGTTTGCTTTTTTTTATTTCTCTTTATTCAGTACTAAAAAGAAACTTCTCATATTGTTTTTTTTTAAAAAAGTAAAAGCTGAACACCACCTACTTTTTCTTCCTGTCTACTCTTTTTCCCTACCAAGAATTGTATTGACGCATACTGTTTTTCAGTTACTGTCATACACCTAATAGATCCTTTTGGTGGAAGATGAGCTTTTATTCTGTTGTAATGGTGTAATTCTCCATCTTTTCCAACAACTATTCTGCTATAAACAGAAAATTGGATCATGTCAAAACCATCTTGCAACAAAAATCTTCTAAAACGAACATAATCTTGTTTATTCTTCTTTGTTATTGTTGGCAAATCGAAAAATACAATCATTCTCATAAAGTTTCTCTGTTCAATCATTAAATTCAACTCTCAGAATATTGATGTGGAACAAACTCTTTTATAATTGGCAAAGATATTTTGCTGATGGGATTAGACAGAACTCTTACATAACTTTCTATTACATACTCTGTCGCCAATGATATTGCCATGTCACCTTCAGGCATGGATACTTCATAATTTAGTAAATTGACCAATTGAGCCTTCGGCAAAACGAAAAGCTCTTCATCAGATAAAGAATTTACGTAATTTCTCGAAAAGATATCTACTATTGGACGAAATGGTTCAATAAGATCGTCTGCTAAATTAAATGAGTTTTTTTGGTTGCAGTGAAATATACCTAAAGGAGGAAATAAACCGTGAGCAACAAGTCTTCTTGCAATTTCTCCCCTTAATACGGCGTATCCGTAGTTAAGACAGGAATTAACGTAAGATGTTTCATCTCGTCTTCCAAAATTAGGCCCAAATATGATCTTAAAATAATATATTGCAGCTCTCGATTCTATGTTATCAGGATCTCCTGATCTTACCTGCTTAGATAAAGAATCAAGAAAACCGGCACCATCTAAAGAAGTTATTCTTAAACATTGGGCTTGATTATGAATCTTTGAAGATATGATAGCAGCTCTTAATCTTTTTGATACTGGCTTGGGGCAATTTAGCTGGAGATTCAAAATTCTCAATGGGGAATTATGCTGTAAGAAAGGAAGAAAGATACCATTTGGTGTATGTGAAGAATCAGTACTATAAATTGCTATTCCATAATCAGCTGACTTTGATAAAACAGGCTGAGTCAGAACCACTTGAGGACTATCTATAATTATCGAAGATATATCCTCAAGAGGCACTCTATAATCATAATCTTGCGAAATTACCAAAGACTTATCTTTGCAACTCAATCTTGCAGGATTACTGATGATGACGTTACGCCAGCTCAAGTCTTTTCTCCGGCTTTGCTAGGTAATAATAACCTAAAACATCTACATTATATTTCGTAAGAGAATATGCTGTTTTAACACCAATTCCTTCTTTTTCCCCTTTTTTGTACTTTTTAGAAATCTGCCTATCATGGAAAAGGATAGAAAATGATGCCACCGATCTATGAAAACCATTAAAATATCCAAAAAAACTTTCTTTTTTGCCATCTATTCTTATCAGATCATTTGTTCTAACAGAAAAACACCACTCATATGAGTCATCAATTTCTACCCAATCACTTTCATTTTTTCTTGCCACGCATGCTTTATTTGGCAATGTCTTATTCCAAGCATATATAGGAATACAATAATATTTACCTCTCTTTTTAAAGATATCAACTCTCATGATGTTATCATTTTCAGCTACTCCATTTCGAATAGGAACACCAGAGCAAGCATCTTTTACTCTTACTGATTTAACTATCGGATTGCACGGATCTTCTTGACCTTCACTGTTAGGCATATGCATCGGTTTATCATCAGAAAAGATTTTTGCGAGATCTTTTTCTTCAATCTTACTTACATCCTTACCTGTGGTACTACTGTACTCTTCATATCTTTTTCTCAAAGCATCACACAGATTTTTATTTCGTGTATCTGCATCTACAATTGATGAAATTTTTGCATATTTAAGCTTTTTTAAAGAAACTTTTTTTATAGCGAGATTTTCTTTTCTCATTTCAGAAGTTTGACGATAAACAGTATCTTTATGAAGCGCACCTTTTCCAATTTTTTCGCATGCACGAGAAACAAAAAGAGTTCTAACATTTTTCAGATCACTTTCAGTATAAGAACATTGCTGTTTCAACTCTTTTTTTAGTTTTTCTAGATCACATTCAAATACTCTTGCTTCTACTTCTTCTCTAAAACAATGCCAAGGTTCAGTAAATTTCGGTTCTTTTACATTTTTAAAAGTATTTAGAAGAAGTAATTCATTTTCATCAATAGGCAAATCAGGATCATCATAAGATGAATTATTAAATTCAACCTCTCTTGCCTTTGACCAAGCACCAACTTTTTGAACAATTTTTCTAGTGCAACAAGCAATAACAGTTGCATCTAATGCATGATGTCTGTCATTTTCTTCTCTAACTTTGTTTAATCCCCAACAATTTCTTAAGTTAGCCGTAAGCTGACCTGCAACTACAACACATCCAGATTTGTCAGAATTTTCAGATAGGCAAAGGAATCTATCAATATAATTCTTCATAAACCTACATGCATAACGGGTATCATTTAAGTTTCTTTCTAAGAAATCTTTTTTAGCATCTTTTGATAATGAGTTTCTTAACAGATTTCTTTTTTTCTTTTGATTTAAGTTCTTGCACGACTTAACCCACTGTTCAAATTCGTACCAAGAAATGTCTATTTGTTTTGATTCAAAATATTCATAAGGAATTCTATTTCCCTTATCCTGATTCTCTTTTGTTAAAACGAGAACCTTATTGGATTGAGAATCATCATAAGATCTTGAATATGGAAGTATATGATCAATTTGAACGTATCCTTCCTCAAATAGCCTATTAATATCTATTGTTTTACAAGAATACATGGACTTACAGTCTTGTTCTTTATAGAGTCTGTATTTCAACAAATTTGTTCCATTTGTTTTTTCTGCGCCATAATGTTTTTTAAATTCTTCACGCTCCTTAATACGTCTTGAAGCAGCATCTTCATTTCTTTTTTCGATTTCATTTCGCTCTGCTCTTGATTTTGCTAAATCACGAGCCAACTCAATATGGACAGATTCAGGAGATCCATATTTTTTTACAATAGCATTTACGACTTTTCTTGTTTGGTTAATCACTCTTAAAACTACAGGATTTCTAGGAATGTCACCAATTTCTTCATTAAAAATTAAAGTTCCGTTAGGTTCTCTTCCTGAAAAAAGAGAGGGTAAATATTTTGATTTTTTGACTTTAGCTTGATTTTGCTTGTAATGTTTATAGCCAGCTTCAGAGCAAGCCTCATCATACCTTTTTCCTAAAACCATATATGGAATTATTTTTTTCAGAGACTTTTCAGATAAAGAAACAAAACCGTTAAATCTTACAGGCAGCAATGCTTCTATAAGTGTTCTTGATTCATATGGTGATAATTGCTCTATCACATCAGAATCTTCTTTGTAAACTGTTAATACATAGGCGATTCTGTTGTAACGGTCATATTTGCCAGAGAGAACTTCTGTTCTTATCTTTTCCCATTCTTCAGATAGGCTACTGCCTAATGCTTTTCTAATTTCATGAAGATGAGAACTCTTATAAAAAACTTTATCCTCAGGGTTCTTTTTTGAAGACTTTGTGATGTCAGCAGATTTTGCAGTCTTTTTCTTTTTTTGTGTTTTCTGTTCATAATCGACAGATTTGTATTTAAATTGTCCAGCCTTCCATAAACTTGCCTTCTCAAAAGCTGAAGTTAAAGAAGAATATTTAATATCACTTTTCATTTCCAAAGGCATATTGAGGATTAAGTTACGTTCTTCTCTTGTTAGAGGTCGTTCTTGGCTGTCTTCATCATATACTCGAAGATTATTAATTTTAGTAAGCCAAACAAGTTGTTCTGAGTAAAAATTAGCAGCAGGAGCTCTCAATTCATCTTTTTCAAAACGACAGTGGCCTACCATTTTTAGGAGATCTTCTCCTTGTAATGCTGGTCTTTGCTCCCAAAGAAATCCAGTCTTTCTGTCTCCGATCCCCACAATTGCATTGATAAAATCTTTTGTGACAATTGGATTTGAAAATGATTGCTGTGCCTTAAAAATTGCTCTTAATTCTTTGTCCAAGTCTGTTCTAGGAAGCGATTTAGAATATTCACCAGACTTATTTCTTTGACAATTTGGATACTCAGTAAAGATCATCTGGCCTACAGTCTTGTATCCTTTTTCTTTCATTATCAGTTGGTTCGAAGATAGGCTTTTTTTAATTTTTCCATTATCTGCCTGGCCGTCATCAGCAGATGAAGCCCAGTAAAATCCTCGGTGTTTGCATATATGATAAATTACTCTAGCCAACTGATTATTTGTAAGGACTGAGTTCAAACCTAATGTACGCAATGCCCAAGGATTTTCGTTATATACATTCTTCAATACTTCATCTTTAGAATGTATAAGCCCTGAAGATATTAAAAAATTAAGAAGTCTGTTGAGACGATGCGCTCTGCGATACAAACGTCTTCTACTTAACCTACTTTCTCGTCTGATAAGATTTAGTGGATCACCTTCTTTGTCAGTTTCTGCTTTTTTAAAAACTCTTACTCCTAAATCAATAATTCTTTTACCAGGTTCAACTATTGACCAACCAACGGATGCGATACCTAAATCAAGGCCAAGCACATAAGACATATTCATCACCAATATACTATCTATACAATATTTTATATTCTAATATATAAAAATTATTTTCTTATCATATATAATTTAGATTGCGAGATTTATCACACATTTATGTGATATTTAATTAAAAAATCGATCTTATTCTTTTATTAGAGTATAATTTAACTATTGTGACACTGTAAGGGATTTCAACGTTGTTACAATAAGGTTTTCGAAAGATTACCGAACCCGCCCTCACTTAGGTGAGGGCTTTTTATTTGTAGGTTAAGAAACAGGACCAACTTATTGAGATGTACGCATCTCTTAACTTATTTGTCACTAATTTTTAGATTAAGTTCAATCGAAAAACTCATCATCGTCAAATTCTTCGTCTTCTTGAAAGTAGCCAAATTCAGCGGCTTCTTCAATGTACTCTTCATCAGTCATTTCATCATCTTTATAGAACTCGCCTGATGCGATTGATGCGTTGATCTCTTTAATGATCTTGTCCCTTTCTTTTGAATCGATCTTGTTTGAAGCTGAACTCTTTTTTATTATCCAAAAGTTCTTTTATGGAGCAATTATATCATGCTATATTTATTATATGTGTGATTAAATTACGAATTTAGCTACTATACGTATATTTTATTATTTCATTGATTTATAGAGCAATTACTGGATACTACGTCTTATTTTAAAAGCTGTCTTTGATTATGCTATGGATATTTTGTTAAATAACTTTACAATAGGTACAGCAAAAGGAATTACATATGTCAGATCAAAACACACATGACTTCGTTCAATGTGCACTCTTTGGTGAGAGCTTTAACTTAAGATGCGCAAAAGAACAAAAAGAAAATCTTCAAAGAGCGATAGCTTCGTTACAAACTAAAGCATCCTCTATGATGCGAGATAATCCTAATTTAACTCCTACACAAGCTGCTATCTTAATTGCGCTTGACTCAGAGAGTACCTTGCAAGGATATCTAAACGACAAAACTCCATTTGAAAATGAAGCATTAAAACTAATCACCAAGATGAAAACTTCTCTTCAAAGAGCTAACAATGACTGATTTTTTCGATAACAAAGTTTTACGCAAGTCGCTGCGTCAGCAGATCTTAGAACAGAGAAGACAGGTAACACCTGTAAAAGCCTATGAGGCTGGCGTTGAGATTGTAAAAATCTTAAGTCACCATAAACACTTCCTGCAAAAAAAGATGGTGGGATCATATTTAAGCTTAGGCGGTGAGTTATCAACAGAGCCTATCAATGACTACCTTTTAGAACATCATGAATTAGCTCTACCTTTTATGGATGTTCACGTAAAAGGTCATATGGACTTTTATTCCTATAAGAAAGGTGACAGGTTAATTGAAAACCGCTTCCACATTCTAGAGCCTGAGAATTTACCAGAGAATCTGGTAACTCCTGATAAATTTGAAGCTTTGATTGTGCCTTTAGTTGGATTTGATAATAAAGGCAACAGATTAGGTATGGGTGGAGGCTATTACGACAGAATGTTAAAGAAGCTCTCTGCTCAATGTCTTTTAATAGGTGTAGCTTATGACTTCCAACTTTTAGATGCTGTACCTATTGAGCATTGGGATATGCCTTTGCATGAAGTCATAACTCCTACCAAGCACTACGTCTTCTAATCAATTTATCTAAAATCGCCAATAAAAAACCCACCGTACAGTGGGTCTTTTTTAGTAGAAACTTTTATTACTTAGTCTCTGGAGCGTCAGTCTTAGGAGCATCTGTTGTGTCTGAAACTGCAGGTGCATCTGTATCAACTACAGGAGCATCAGTGTTAACAACAGTCTTCTCTTCAACCTGCTCTGTTGCAGGAGTCTCAGAAATATTGCTGAAACTTGACTTCTCTTCGTGAGCTGACTTCTGTAAGTAACCTAAGAATAAGCAAACACCGAAGAACAGAATAATTAAAGTCCAAGTTGATCTAGTCAGGAAGTTACCAGATCCTACTGAACCGAATACTGTATTTGATGCACCAGCACCAAATGAAGCGCCCATGCCAGCACCTTTACCCTGCTGAACAAGGATCAAAGCAATCATTGCAATTGCAATTAGTAATAAAACTACAATACCAATTTCGTACATAATAAAAACGCATCCTATTTTGCGTATACAAAGCTGTGCAAATATTACAGGTTATTATGCTTTTTTTCAAGCATTTTCACAGCCTGCCTGATGGATGATCACATCAGCAATTCTTTGAGCTTTAGTATGAACGTCCTGTGCATTCTCACCTTCAACCATTACACGAACCACAGGCTCGGTTCCTGATTTGCGTAAAAGCACACGACCAGTTGAGCCTAACTCTTTTTCAACTTCAGCAACAACAGTCTGAACTTTCTCGTCACGAGTTACATCAAGACTTGCTGTTAATCTTACGTTGATAAGATCCTGTGGGTACATGGTCAGACCTTCAGATAACTCTTCAACTGTCTTGCCTGCATACATACAAGCCTTTAGGACCTGTAGTGCTGATACGATACCATCACCTGTGGTTGCATGGTTTAAGCTGATGATGTGACCGCTGTTCTCTCCGCCTAGAGTCCAGTTCTTCTCTAACAACTGCTCCATAACGTATCTGTCACCAACCTTAGCACGAGAGAAAGGAATACCTTCACGCTTTAAAGCTAACTCAAGACCTAAGTTTGTCATTAAAGTACCTACTACACCACCTGGCAGACGTCCACGCTTTTTAGTGTCGTTAGCAATGATATACAGAAGGTTGTCACCGTCACGCAAGTTACCGTGACTGTCGCACATTAAAACGCGGTCACCGTCGCCATCAAAAGCAATACCAAGATCAGCTTTTTCTGAAAGGACTTTAGCAACTAAAGCCTCTGGATGAGTAGAACCTACACCATCATTGATATTAATGCCATTAGGCTTATCACCGATGGTGATAACAGTTGCGCCTAACTCTCTGAAAACCAGTGGAGCGATGTGATAGGTAGCGCCGTTAGCACAATCTAAAACAATCTTCATGCCCTCTAATGAGAAGTGGCTTGCAAAGGTACTCTTGCAGTACTCAATGTAACGACCTGGAGCATCATCCTGTCTGAAGGCGCGACCAAAGTCTGATGAAGCAGCTAAAGGAATATCCTTAGCATCTAATACAGACTCAATCTCAAGTTCAACCTCATCAGGTAACTTGGTACCATGAGCTGAGAAGAACTTAATACCATTGTCATAGTATGGGTTATGTGAAGCACTGATTACAACGCCTAGGTCTGCTCTGAATGCTCGAGTTAAATATGCTACAGCAGGAGTTGGCATAGGGCCTAACATTACAGGAGACATACCACCTGCTGAAAAGCCTGACTCTAAGGCAGCTTCTAGCATATAACCTGACAGACGAGTATCTTTACCAATGATAACTTTACCGCCATGTTTCTTACCTAAAACTTTACCTGCAGCTAAACCTAGTCTTACTGCAAAATCAGGAGTAATAGGATATTGACCTACACGGCCACGTACACCGTCTGTACCAAAATATTTTCTTTTCATCTTTGTTTTCTTTTTTTCTAAAAGTTATTTACCTTTAAAAGATTAGACTTTTAAAGATGCTCAATTTTAATTCTTTTCTTTGTTCTTTCTTAAGTCATGAATTGCATCACGTAGAAGTCTTAGACGTCTTACGATAGTCTTTGATAACTTAAATGGCTTAGTCTTACTTGCCATAATCTGCCAAAAACCAATTGCAATTGCAACTTCACCTACATCTGCTGTTCTGATGATTTGAACTGGACTTACAGATGAACAGAATAAAGCTGTAGTTAAGGTAAGCACTCTATTATCTTTCATGAATCTGTCTTCTTTTGGTAAAGAACGAGGCAGAGCAATACAGATAGGCAGAGCAAAACTCTTAAAGCTCTCAAGTCTTCCTAACAGTCTTAATCTGTTACTTACAGAAGCATTTACAACTGATGGGTCAATGAGTAATCTCTTTCTTTCAATACCTGCATTTAAAAGAGTATCGATTCTTTCAAAGTAGTATTCAGAAATGATACTTACCACATCGCTGTCATCTTCAATTTTTTCTTTAGGATCAAAGTGAAGGCATACAGCTACCTCTGATCCTTTGACAAGATCGATCATGCCCTCTGTGGACAGACCGTTTGTGGTAATAACAATTGAAACACCTGCTTTAATAGCCTGTGAAACAATTTCATAGTTGTTTGAGTTTAGTGCTACAGGAACATCTACACTGTTCATCACAGCGCACAACACAGAGATCACACGAGTTTCGTTGATGCCGTTAGCACCAGCTTTAGCTCCAATCTCCAGTAGCTCAGCACCAGCTTTAACATAGCTATTTGCAAGTAAAACTAGATCTTCAATTGAACGGGTATCATTCTCTTCTAAAGCAATGGTTCCCATTACTTTTGTAAAAGACAAATCAAGGCTTTTACTATTTGGCAGTCTTAATTTCATCGAATATCCCACACTAAACTTGTACAAAACTGATATAAATCAGATTGCCCATTTAACCTACATTAAAAGCAAAGGATCTCCAGTCAAGAGATCCTTCATGAGACGATGGTAATTTTGACAAGTTGTCCTGTCTAATTACTGCTCTGAATTATTGTCATTATCGTCTTTTTTTGTCTCTGATGCATTGTCAGAGTTCTCAGTCTTAGCTTTTTCAGACTGATTGTCAGTTGACTTATCCTCAGTCTTTACATCATTTGATTTCTCATCTTTTGAGTTATCATCTGATTTCTGATCTGAAGATTTAGCATCTCCTACCTTACGAGGTGGGCGAACCTCTTTACGATTCATCAAATCGTCAATCTGATCAGCATCAATGGTCTCATACTTTAATAGAGCATCCTTCATATTCTCAAGAATGTCCTTATTAGCTTCAAGTAAGTCCTGAGCTTTCTTATAGCATGAGTTGATGATTTCTGTTACTTCCTCATCGATGATCTTAGCAGTTTCATCTGACATTGAAATCATAGTAGTAGATGAACCACCTAAGTATGCAGAACCTTCATTGTCCTTTTCATACTGCATAGGAGCCAATCTCTTTGAGAAGCCCCAACGGGTTACCATGCTACGAGCAATCTGAGTCGCTCTTTCAATATCATTTGAAGCACCTGTAGTTACAGCATCAGTACCAAACATTAACTCTTCGGCGATACGGCCAGCGAACAGAGTAGAAATGTTTGATAACAGACCGATACGGCTTTGAGATACCTTATCCTGTTCAGGCAGATACATGGTTACACCTAAAGCTCTGCCACGAGGGATAATAGATACCTTGTATACAGGATCGTGCTCTGGAACCAATTTACCTACGATAGCATGACCTGCCTCATGATAAGCAGTGTTGATCTTTTCATGCTCATTCATAGCCATGCTTCTGCGCTCAGCACCCATTAAGAGTTTATCTTTAGCTTCTTCAAACTCATTCATGCTTACTACACGCTTGTTATGACGTGCTGCGTTTAAGGCAGCTTCGTTTACCAGGTTAGCTAATTCGGCACCAGAGAAGCCTGGAGTACCTCTTGCGATAGTTGCAGTATCAACATCTTTACCTAAAGGTACTTTCTTTACATGAACATTTAAGATCTGCTCACGACCACGTACATCAGGTAAACCTACCACGACCTGTCTGTCAAAACGACCTGGACGTAACAGTGCAGGATCAAGAACATCAGGTCTGTTAGTTGCTGCGATGATAATTACAGCTTCAAAGCCTTCAAAACCATCCATCTCAACTAGTAACTGGTTTAAGGTCTGCTCTCTTTCGTCATGACCACCGCCCATGCCGACGCCACGCTTGCGACCTACTGCATCAATTTCGTCGATGAAGATAATACATGGAGCATTCTTCTTAGCCTGAGCGAACATGTCTCTTACACGAGAAGCACCAACACCTACGAACATCTCCACGAAATCAGAACCTGAAATTGAGAAGAAAGGAACTTTAGCTTCACCTGCAATTGCTCTTGCTAATAAAGTTTTACCGGTACCTGGAGGACCTACCATTAACACACCACGTGGAATGCGACCTCCTAACTTAGAGTACTTGGTTGGATCTTTTAAGAAGTCTACTAATTCAACTACGTCCTCTTTTGCCTCATCACAACCTGCTACATCATCAAAGGTTGTTTTAATCTGATTCTCAGAGAGTAGTTTTGCTTTTGACTTACCAAATGACAGAGGATTGCCTTTAGAACCGCCCTGCATTTGACGTGAGAAAAAGATCCACACACCAATTAAAAGCAGCATTGGGAACCATGACACAAAGATTGAGAGCAATAAGCTCTGCTCTTCAGGCTTAGTACCAGATGCTCTTACATTGTGTGATAAAAGAGAGTCGATAATTGCAGGATCGCTCAATGGCATAACAGTTAAGAATCTTTCACCGTTCTTTTTAACACCATTGATAACCTTGCCATCAAATACAACTTCCTGTATCTGATCTGACTGCACTTCTCTTACGAAGCTAGTGTAGTCTTCCATACGACCTGAATTGTCTGATGAGTTAAATGACTCAAAGAGAGTCATTAAAATCACAGCAATGACTAGCCATAATATTAGGTTTTTTGTCATATTTACTCACTTACTCCAAAGTCTTATCTTCAGACTCTTCAAATTCAGCACCTGGTGCAACACCATTTAAAGGATGACCTTTAAAGCCCATTGCTACCATATAAACTTCACGAGAACGGTCTCTTGATGCATCAGGTTTTCTTACTTTAACAGTGGTAAAGTCCTGATGTAATTCTTTTAAAAACTCTTGAGAACCTACACCCTGGAAAACTTTTACAGCAAAACTACCACCAATACGCAGTACACGTCTTGCCATATCTAAGGCTAATTCTGATAACAGCATGGCTCTTGGCTGATCGATAGCTAGGTTACCTGACATATTAGGAGCCATGTCAGAGAGTACTACATGAGCACCGACACCGATCATTGAATACAGTTTTTTGAAGACCTCATCTTCTCTGAAGTCACCCTGCAAAAACTGTACGTTACGAATAGGTCTTATTGGCAGAATGTCACAGGCGATAACTCGACCGCTATCTCCGATGCACTTTACGGCATACTCAGACCAACCGCCAGGAGCGGCACCAAGATCAACTACGATATTACCCTGACGGATCAGGTGATCTTTTTTCTGCAACTCTTCTAGCTTAAATGAAGCGCGTGAACGCAGTCCTAACTTGTGGGCCTGCTTCACATAAGGATCGGAAAAGTGTTCCTGTAACCATCTAGTTTGGCTGGCAGTTCTTTTCTTTGCTGGCATTAAATTTAAATCCCAAATATTACTATAGATTTTTCAGTTTAAAATTACTCGATAATATTATACAATTTGCTCAACATTTATGCGAAGTCTAAATCACAATAGATTAAGCTTTTAACAGATATTTTTTCTTATTATAGGTTTTGTATGTCATTGAATTCACATCAGCGCCAGTTTTTAAAGGCACAAGCTCATTCATTAAAGCCAGTTGTCTTACTAGGCAATGACGGTCTTTCAGAATCAGTGCTTAAAGAGCTAGACAGCAGCATTGAGCATCACGAGCTTATCAAGATCCGTTTAAATGCTGGTGAAGGTAGAAAAGAGCAGGCTGAAACAGCAGCTAAGACTGTTAATGCTGAATTAGTATCTCTAGTTGGTAGAATTGCTGTTCTATTCAGACAGAGAAAAGACGACAGCAGATTCATTCTTCCTCGCTAGTTTAAGTTGAACTTCTAGGTTCACTCAAATTGTAAAAGGCGCCTTTTAATAAGGCGTTTTTTATTTCAGTTGGGATGCTACAATCCAACGACCATTCTTTTTAGCCCCACTTCTTGAGATTAAATTAAGCTCTTGTAACTTTTGCATGATCTTTTTCACTCCTGCTAAACTTACTGTGGTCTTATCAGACAGCTCTTTTTGAGTAAGTTCGCCATTACCTTTTACCAACTCTAAGATCTTCTTTTGCTTGATGGTCAGTTTATAAATAGCTTTCTCTTTATGCTTTCGTGCTACAACATCATCACGTTCAAAGTTAAAGTTTAGAGTCACCTTAATTAAACCACTACCTATTGAAAAAGCATCTTTTGTATATTTAGAAACAATTGTAGATATACCGTTACTTTCATTAGCCAAAGTAGTTGATTTAAAAATAGCATACAATTCTCTATTTACTGGAAAACTTTTACCACAAAAGAATTCTTTACATGATAATCCATATGGTAACCCACCATTTGAGAGGAGCTCCAATCTATCGTCGTATATAAAAACAATTGGAGGAATCATCTCAATCCACAAGTTATGAATACATGCATTTATCCAAGCTTCTCTAAAAGCTTCATAATCTAAAAGTGGTGTTTCTTTTCTTATACCGTCTGACAGATCTACTTTTACTGCATTGTTTACTTTTACATACTCAAGAACTTCTTGAACAGATCTTAAAAGACATTGAGATCCAAAATCTGTTCTCTCTGACATTGTGCTTTTATTGGTACCTTCAAATTTAACAACTTTAATGCTTACATTGTTTTGATCAGACAACAGATAAGCCATTAGATTGAACTTACCTTCATCATTTTTTAAACCGTAATTTTTATGGAAAGAAATAGAGGATTCTGTATGAATGACATACTTAGACATAAAACTATCAAATTGGTTAAAAGTAAGCTCTTGATCTTCAGAAGGTATGCGTCTTATGATGTCAGTCTCTGATGTAGTTAACATTTTGCGTAATATTTCATTAGATACAGTCTCATCTGCAGCCACATTTCTAATGTAGTAACGACCATCGCAACTGTAAGGAATATCTGAGCCATGAGCGGTTACCTTGATGTAATCAAGCTTTCCAACTGTCACTTTTTCTATATGAACCAGAGCCTGAGGACTGATAAGAAACTTAATCTTATTTCTAATATTCATTAAGGTATTAGGACCAACGGTTAACCCTTTAACATCTCCATTGTCTAATACACCAAAGCAAACACAACCATAGCCAGATCTGTTTAGCATTGCAGTTATAGACTTTAGACCTTTGTCAAGCTGACCTAAACTCTCTTTGAACTCAAGAGTTTCGTTTTCATGTCCTAAATTCATAATCGTTACCTCTAGATAAAATCTACTTTAAAGTCTACTTAAAGTCTACTTTTAAAGCCTACAATTATCTTAAGATCAAAAAAACGGAGGCACTTTTGAGTACTTCCGTTTTCTTATCAATGGTTGCGTAACTAGAATTTTAAGTTACATCAAAAGGTCTTAGTTATCTCTTAGATATACTCAACCTTTTCAATTTCGTAGCAGATTGTTCCCTTAGGGATCTTAATTTCAATCTCGTCTTCTTCGCACTTGCCTAATAAGCCTTTAGCGATAGGAGTCTTGTATGAAATTAAGTTAGCCTGAATGTCGGCCTCATCTTCACCTACGATTCTGTAAGTTGTCTCTTTGTCAGTATCAACATCAACAACAGTTACTGTTGCACCAAAGATAACCTTTAGCTTGCCACCGTTAGGAGTCTTTAACTTAGATACATCGATAACGTTAGCACTTGCTAGCTTGCCTTCGATGTCTTTAATTCTTGCTTCGCAAAGGCCCTGCTCTTCTTTTGCTGCATCGTACTCTGCGTTTTCGCTAAGATCACCATGGCTTCTAGCCTCGGCAATTGCAGCTACAATGCGAGGTCTCTCTACTGTCTTTAAGCGCTGTAATTCTTTGCGAAGTAAATCCTCGCCACGAGGAGTCATTGGAGTCTGATCCATGATAATAGCCTCAATTTAAAATATAAAAAAATGACGCCTAACTGTTACATCAGGCGTCCTCATGATCATATGAGTTGATAATAACCTAATCTATAACTTAGTTCAATATGAAAACTTATGATTAGCTGTACAACTCACATTATTAACTTGATAGATCCTCAAAGAACTTCTTAACACCTTTTATGAAGCCTGCTGACTTTGGCTTATGCTTCGCTGCGGTGTCAGTTTTCTTTTTACTATCCCCTGTTGTAGAAGCTTTGTCATCACCGTTTAATGATTCCTCAAACTTCTTTAACAGATCTTTCTGTTCTTTAGTTAAGTTTACAGGTGTCTCAACTACAATCTTGCAGTACAGGTTACCTTTAAAGGTTGAGTTATAAGACTTAACTCCCTTGCCTGACAGACGCATCATTACGCCGGTCTGTGTCTCAGGATGTACTGTAATATTTACAGGACCATCTAATGTAGGAACTTCAACCTTGCCACCTAGTGCTGCTGTTGTAAAGCTGATTGGTACTTCACAGTACAAATCATTGCCATCACGAGTAAAGATCTCATGATCTTTTACTTCGATTACAACATATAAATCACCAGAACCAGCACCGTTTAAACCAGCCTCACCTTCGCCACTTAAGCGAATTCTATCGCCAGTATCAACACCAGCAGGAATATCAACTGATAAGGTCTTTAAGTCAACTACACGACCAGTGCCACCGCAGGTCTTACAACCGTTGGTGATAATAGTACCTGTACCATTACAACGTGAACAGGTCTGAGAAAAAGCCATAAAGCCCTGACGTACATGAACAGTACCGCTACCCTTACAATCAGGGCAAGTCTCTTTCTTACCGTTCTTGCCTAAGCCTGAGCCTCCGCAGTCCTTACACTTAACATAAGTCTTAACACTTAACTTCTTCTTGCAGCCTTTTACAGCTTCTTCTAAAGTTAAGGTTAACTTAGCTCTAATATCACGACCTCTAATTTCACGTGGTCCCTGGTTACGAGAACCAAAACCGCCACGACCACCGAAGAGATCAGAGAAAGCATCACCGAAAATATCACTGAAATCAGCGCCGCTGAAACCACCACCGCCGAATGGATTACCACCACCGGCCTGTGAACCATCAGCACCAGCAAAACCATACTGATCGTAAGCAGCTCTCTTTTGAGGATCAGACAACACCTGATAAGCTTCGTTAATTTCACGGAACTTATCACCTGCACCAGGATCCTTATTTCTGTCAGGGTGATACTTTATAGCAAGACGCTTGAACGCACGCTTGATTGTTGCATCATCTGCCCCTTTGTCTACGCCAAGCACCTCATAGTAATCACGTTTTTCGGCCATTTTATCCTCTTTATAACTGACAAAAGGCAGGTGGAATACTCCACCCACCTTTTAAACTAATCTTTATGATTTAAGATTATTTCTTGTCGTCTTTAACTTCTTCGAACTCAGCATCAACAACATTGTCATCCTTTGATGAATTACCCTGTTGTGCCTGTTGCTGTGAAGCCTGTTGAGCCTGCTGAGCTTGAGCCTGTGCCTGACCTGCCTGTAATAAAGCGGTTGCAGCTTCCATTACAGCCTTTTCAGCCTGCTCAATCTTATCCTTGTCGTCACCACGAGCAGCTAACTCTAGGTCAGCTAATGCCTTGTTAACCTTAGTCTTATCAGCATCTGATACCTTATCACCAAGATCAGCTAACTGCTTCTTAACCTGATGAGCGGTAGCATCAGCTCTGTTACGTGCGTTTGCTAACTCCTCAAACTTCTTATCCTCAGCTGAGTGCTCTTCTGCCTCACGTACCATACGCTTGATATCGTCGTCTGACAGACCTGAAGATGACTTAATAGTGATCTTCTGCTCTTTGCCAGTCTTCTTATCCTTAGCAGATACGTGGATTAAACCATCAGCATCGATATCGAAGGTAACTTCAATCTGTGCCATTCCACGTGGCTGAGGCTCAATACCCTCTAAGTTGAACTGACCTAATGACTTGTTGTCAGCAGCTCTCTTACGCTCACCCTGTAATACGTGAATGGTTACAGCTGGCTGGTTATCCTCAGCAGTTGAGAATACCTGTGACTTCTTAGTTGGGATAGTGGTGTTCTTCTCAATTAAGGTAGTCATAACACCGCCTAAGGTCTCAATACCTAATGACAGTGGGGTAACATCTAGTAACAGAACGTCTTTCTTATCACCAGTTAAAACACCACCCTGAATTGCAGCACCGATAGCAACTGCCTCATCTGGGTTTACGTCCTTACGTGGCTCTTTACCGAAGAAGTCAGCTACTAACTTCTGAACCATAGGCATACGTGACTGGCCACCAACTAAGATTACGTCGTTAACATCTGATGGTGATAAACCAGCATCTGATAAAGCAGTCTTAACTGGCTCTAAGGTCTTAGTTACTAACTCTTCAACTAATGACTCTAACTTAGCACGTGTGATCTTAATGTTCATGTGCTTAGGACCAGTAGCATCAGCGGTGATGTAAGGTAAGTTTACATCGGTCTGCTGTGATGATGACAACTCAATCTTTGCCTTCTCAGCAGCTTCCTTCAAACGCTGTAGAGCTAATGGATCAGTACGTAAGTCAACGCCCTGTTCAGTCTTGAACTCGTCAATCAAGTAGTCAACGATACGGTTATCGAAATCCTCACCACCTAAGTGAGTATCACCGTTAGTTGCTAAAACTTCGAAGGTCTTCTCACCGTCAACTTCATCAATATCAATAATTGAGATATCGAAGGTACCACCACCTAAGTCGTAAACAGCAATCTTCTGCTCACCCTTAGCCTTGTCCTCACCGTAAGCAATAGCAGCTGCAGTAGGCTCGTTGATGATACGCTTTACGTTTAAGCCTGCGATACGACCAGCATCCTTAGTTGCCTGACGCTGTGAATCGTTGAAGTATGCAGGGCAGGTAATAACAGCTTCTGTTACTTCCTCACCTAAGATATCTTCAGCAGTCTTCTTCATCTTCTTTAAAACTTCAGCTGAAATCTGTGGTGGAGCTAACTTCTTGTCATCAACCTCAACCCAAGCATCACCATTGTCTGCCTTGGTGATCTTGAATGGCATAATGCCGATATCACGCTGAACCTCAGCATCGTCATAACGACGACCGATTAAACGCTTAATAGCGAACAGTGTATTCTTTGGGTTTGTAACAGCCTGACGCTTAGCAGCATCACCAACGATGATTTCGCCATCTTTTGCGTAAGCTACGATAGAAGGAGTGGTACGACGACCTTCTGAGTTCTCTAATACACGAACTTTGTCACCATCTAAAACGGCAACGCATGAATTAGTAGTACCTAAGTCAATACCAATAATCTTTCCCATTTTAAAATCCTCTTAAATTCTGTTTTTCGTTATCTTTAATAATCAGTCTTTTAAACTTACTGTTATTTTTAATAACTTTCTAAATCTTTTCTGTCTTACTAAATGGAGCTTAATTTTTCTTTTTCAAGTCTAAGCTTCAATATTTATAGAATTTTTTTGCTCACCGTTATCCTGTGATGCACTCTCATTTGGTTTAGCACCAGCAGGAGCACCAGCTGATACAATTACCATAGCAGGTCTTACTACACGACCGTTTAAGGTATAACCTTTTTGCATTACAGATAGAACGTGCTGAGCTTCAACCTCTGGTGATGGCACCATTGATATTGCCTGATGCAGATTTGGATCAAATGGCTGACCTTGAGGGTCAACTGCTTCAACACCAAACTTGCCTAACTCTTTTAGAAGTAATGTAGTAGTGTTCTGAACACCTTCTACAATAGGCTTAATTGCAGGATCGTTAACATCTGAATGCTTTAGAGCAAGCTCTAAAGAATCAACTACTGGAATTAAAGCCTTTAAAATCTTTTCATTGCCAAATTTACGCTCACGCTCAACGTCAGCTTCAATTCTCTTTTTCTGGTTCTCACACTCAGCTAAAGCTCTGACTAATTTATCGTTATCAGCCTTGTACTTAGCTTCAAGTGCAGATAACTGAGACTTTAACTGCTCGTTTTCAGTTACAAGCTCTTTTGGATCAAAATCAATTTCTGACTCATTGTCATTAGGTGTAGCATTTGCTGCATCCTGTGGAGCTTGGTTTTCACCATTAGCCTGGACATCTTGAGCCTTTTCTTCTTGCTTTTGCTCTCTTTCTTGAGCTTCTGCCTGTGCTTTTTCAAAAGCCTGTTGCATTTGTGTTTCTTCAGTCTGCATTTTTATCTCTTAAAAAATTCGTAGAATTAACGCTTATGAGTACATGGGGTTACGCTAAATAAAATTCAAGACCGGTATCAGAAATTTAGTAAAAATCTTTGCTTTTCTAATTTTAAGCAATGATTTTTTTGCTACAATTTCCAAAGTAACAAAGGATTTATTATGCAAATTAAGAAATTACTATCTGTAGCTGTTTTTGCCACCACAGTTTCCCTTCTGACAACTTCTTGTGCTTATAGAGCTGATCTGAACCAAGGTAACTATGTTGAGCAGGATCTAGTAAACCAGCTAGCTTATGGAATGTCTGCAGAACAGGTTCGTTTCGTTCTGGGAACTCCAATGCTCATCGATCCTTATGACAAGTCACGCTGGTATTACGTTTGTTTCAAACGTGAAGGTTGGAGCTCTCCTACTGTACAGAAGCTAGTATTACTCTTCAATGGTGATACCTTAGTTGATATGTCAGGTGACTACAAGAAACCTACAACCTTCGGTGAAGGGCTGAAGAGCGCACCTAACGGTGGAAAGGCAGCAGACTTTGATCTTCCTGAATAGCAAAAACTCATCAAGATTAAATAAAAAAGGCGAAAATTCTTTCGCTTTTTTTAGACGTAGTTTTGTAAAATCTGCGTCTTTTATTTTTTCTGTAGCGATAGTTATCTGCTCTTCTGTTTTTATTCAGGGCTGTACTCTTGAAGATGAGACTGAGGATAAGATTGTTGTCCCTCTAAAAGACACATCTACTCAAAAAGACAGTCCCCTCTCCTTAAAGTTTTTAGACTTAACTAAAAAGTGCACTACAGGTGACATGAATGCTGCACCTGATGTTTTATCAATGTATCTCTCATCCCTCCCTCCTAAGGATGTACCTGATAATGCCAAATCTTTTTACAGAGGACTGATTGAGGATAAGTACTTTTTCCAAAGAAAAGATCTGAACCTAGAATTTGAAAAGTGTCTGCAAAAGGCAGCAGTTTCAGGACTTACTGAATATCGTGGCTATTATCTTACCAAAGCTACTGTCTCAGCTAAGATATCTCAACTTTACTATGCTCATAATGACTATGAGAATGGAGCTTACTGGTCTTTACGTGTAATTAACCTTTTAGGTATCAGTAAAGGCTACAACATTTTGGGCAGAATTTTTGTAAAAGATCCTAAGACTGTAAAGATTGGTGCTCAAATGTTAAGTGAGTCAGCCAAGCATGACAACGTCAATGCTTCAGTCTTTTTGTCAGATTCTGTCTTATTCAGAAACGTCTTTGATATTGTCTCTGAAGAAGAGAGCAATAACAATCAAATTCAAGATAATTCCATTGAAAATAAACAAGAAATTTCTGATGATACAGAAAATCATTTAAAAAAATAAAGCTGTATCAAAACAATTTTGTCTAAATTGTCTTAACATAAACTTAACATTTGATAAGACTTTTTGTTAACAATCTGTTTGTATGATCCTTACCTGTTTTATCAGGTTACAGTTTCATTGTTCAAACAACGTCCATATTACAAACAACTTTACGCTCACATTATTACTTTTGAGGTTTTTATGACAGACGTAAATTACGATAACGAAATCATGCCAAAAGAGCTGTCATGGCTTTCATTTAACGGAAGAGTTTTACAGGAAGCAGCCGATCCTTCAGTTCCTTTAATTGAAAGAGTTAGATTTTTAGGTATCTATTCAAGCAACCTAGACGAGTTCTTTAAAGTTAGAGTTGCTGAGTTAAAAAGACAGATTATTATCAATAAAGCTCAAGGGGATAATGAAGATAAAGTACATCTTTTAAGAAATGTACAAAATGAAGCTAACCGTTATCAGAAAACCTTAAACCATATTTATAAGCAGCTTTTAATAGAGTTAGCTGATCATAATATCTTTATGAGAGACCAAGACTCTATTACCAAAGAGCAAAAAGACTGGGTTATCGCTTACTTTAAGCACCATGTATTAAAGCACATCAACCCAGTTATCATTGATGAAGACACCGACTTAGTTGCTTTCTTAAAAGACGAGTTTACCTACCTTCTAGTTGATATGACAGAAGGAGACACTGTACATCATGCTCTAATTGAGATCCCTACAGACAAGCTCCCAAGATTTATCAGACTGCCTTCAGTTGATAAATCAGTTACCTTCATGTTCTTAGATGATGTAATTCGTGTAGGTATTCATAAGATCTTCAGCGGTTTATTCTCATATGACAAAATTGAAGCTTACTCAATTAAAATGAACCGTGATGCTGAATATGACCTTTTAGGAAATATTGACAGATCAGTGCTTGAGAATATGTCTGAGGCTTTAAAACAACGCTTGAACGCTATGCCTGTACGTTTCTCATATGATGCTCAGATGCCTGAAAACATGGTTAAATTCATGGCAAAAGAACTTAAGATGAGTTCTATTGACTCCATGATGGCAGGTAACCGTTACCACAATTTCAAAGACTTCCTGTCATTCCCAAGCTTAGGCAGTGATGACATGGAAAATCCTACCTTATCTGAGATTAAGTCATCACAGTTTGAAATGGCTGAAACTCCTTTTGAAGCTATTTCTAAAAAGGATATTTTACTCTACTACCCATACTACTCATTTGATTACTTCACTGAGTTCTTACGTTATGCTTCATATGATCCAAAGGTAAGCTCAATTAAGATCAATATTTACCGTGTTGCAAGCAACAGCCGTGTAATTAACTCTTTAATTCATGCAGCTAACAACGGTAAGAGTGTAACCGTAGTGGTAGAGTTAAAAGCTCGTTTTGATGAGGCTAACAACGTAAAGTGGGCTTCACGTTTAACTCAGGCTGGTGTTAAGGTCCTGTTCGGTTTACCAACCTTAAAGATCCATTCAAAACTATGCTTAGTTACCCGTCATGAGGATGACGACAGAATCGTACGTTATGCTCACGTAGGTACCGGTAACTTCAATGAAAAGACAGCTAAGATCTATACAGACTTTGCACTCTTTACTGCTAATGAGAAGATCACCAAAGAAGTTGATGATGTCTTTAGCTTTATTGAATACCCATATACAAGACCTGTGTTTGAGAACTTATTAGTATCACCACTAAATGCTCGTGACAGAATTAAGTTCATGATTGACCGTGAAATTGATTTTGCAAAACAGGGTCAGTATGCATCAATTCACTTTAAGGTAAATGCTTTAGTTGATGTACCTTTAATCAACAAACTTTATGAAGCTTCACAGGTTGGTGTAAAGATCCGCGGTGTGGTTCGTGGTATGTGCTCTCTCAAACCTGGTGTTGAAGGTTTATCTGAGAATATCTATATCACCTCTATTGTTGACAGATACCTAGAGCACCCTCGTGTAATGCTGTTTAATAACGGCGGTGATGAGGAGTTATTCATCTCATCAGCTGACTGGATGAAGAGAAACCTTGATTTAAGAATTGAAGTTGGTGCAAGAATATTAGATCCTGAACTGCAGAAACGAATCAAGGGTATCTTAAAACTTCAGGAACAGGATAACCGTAAGGCAAGAATCATTGATGCCGAGCAGAAGAACGTTTATGTTCAGGCTCAGCCAGGTGATCCTCAAGTAAGAGCTCAGATTGATATTCATAAGTATCTGGCTCAGGAAGAGGAAAAGATCGCAAAAGAGTTTGCCAATGGTGACAGGAAAGACTAGCAGTCAAATCTCTGTTGATAAATAAGGTTAACTGTAAAAGCCTGCTTCAAGCAGGCTTTTGTATTTTTAATGAAAGCTGAAAATGCTCATTTCTGAAGATTTCATTCTTTAACAAACCTTACCAGTTGCTGTACATTATATTGCACAATATTTGAACATAAAACGCATAAAATTCAAATAACACAGACATTCGGATATGATGGTAAAAACTTGGGCTTGTAAGCCTTTTTTTATATTTACTACTTTTTTACAGAGGTCATTATGACATTTTTAGATTCAGTTAATACCTGTCTTAAAAAGACTCTTACCATTTCAGGCAGAGCATCACGCTCTGAGTTCTGGTGGTTTCAGCTGTCATTTTTCGTTATCGGTTTAATCGTTGGACTCATTGTTGCAGCTTTAGGAGCAGATTCTACTTTAGCTTCAATTATTGGAATTATATTTGCACTTTACGTTATTGTAGGTTCAATTGCATCATTCACAGCAGGTATCAGAAGACTGCACGACACCAACAGATCAGGCTGGCTGGTTTTGGTATTCTGGCTGTTAGGTATGATTCCATTTGTAAACTTCATCTCATGGATTGTTTACATTGTATTTATCTGTCAGGCAGGTACTCCTGGAGATAACCGTTTTGGTCCACAGCCTGAATAAATAGAATAACCTTAACTTATCTCAATAAAAAAGCGGCTAAATATAGTATGGTCCGCTTTTTTAATTGTTTTAAAGTTTACCTGCCACCATGAGAATGTATAATCTCATTTACACTGTGCTTTTAATGATAGAGCAACAGATGATCAAATGTTAACAAGGACAACCTCATGGAAACCTTAATTTCATATTTCAAGCTGGCATTGAATTCAGTTAAAAACAACTATGTCAACTTCAGCGGAAGAGCTACAAGAACAGAGTACTTTTCTGTACTGGTAAGCATTCTTTTCCTGTTCATAATCGCTGGCATTCTTTTAATTGTTCCAGTTTTGGGAACAATTATTTTTGTGCTTTACACTCTTGCAGTAATTCTTCCACTTCTTGCAGTAAGTGCTAGACGTCTGCATGATGTGGGTAAGCCTGCCTGGTACATTCTGGTACCTTTTGGGCTTGGTATTGTGGCACTTGTAATTGCTGGTATTGGCTATTCTTCATTCAGTGTTGGACTTTTGAGTTTTTCACAGTTTTTAGGTGCTTTAAGTGCCCTTTTCAACGCATATATAGCCTACCTTGTAGTCTTCCATCTGATCCTGCATCTGCTTACGGAAAGGCTGAAAATCTGCCTGCACCTTTAAAGCTTGAATTTTTAGATGCCATGAAAAAGGTTTACATAAAGGACTATCTTAACTTCAGTGGACGTGCAGGCCGTGCTGAGTTCTGGTGGCCAACCTATTTCTTTGTGTTTATCTATGCATCTTTAATCAGTTTCTTAAATGTAATCCCTTTCCTAGGTACAGCTATCTCCATTATTGTATCGCTGGCTGTGATCATTCCTAATATTGCTGTAGCAGTTCGCCGTATGCACGATATTAACAAATCAGGCTTCTTTGTTTTAATCCCTTATGCAGCTCTGATAATTTCTGTAATTATGATTGCAAGTGCATACTCAAATGTTGTCTCAAATCCATATTCATCATATGCAGCATTAGGTTTAATGATCTTCCTGGGAGTAATTATTACTCTTGCAGGATGGATCTTTTATTTCATTCTTACCATTAGAAAAGGTGATGAGACCGAAAACAGATTCGGGCCTGTACCTGATGAGACCGATGTTAAAACAGCTGTTATCTCCAGAACTGATGGTGAATAGTCAGACGATCCTGACAAAAAAACAGCATTGTTAAAATCCTTATACAAAGGTTCAGTCCTGTGACTGAACCTTTTTTGTAACCTTTGTATTGTTGAATGCAAAGGTGTAAAAACATGTTTTACAGTTACTAATACAAATTCTTTATAATACAATATGTTAAACCATATTTTTTTGTAGTAATATTTTGGGAGACAAATAAAAATTCTGACTTTTTTATACCTGTTACATATTCTAAAAGCACAGATTCACAATCTAATCTAATTGTCAGAATCAGTATATTCACTTTCAGAAAAAAAGTTCCTTCATGCAGTTTTCCCTGTACAGCTTAAAAACAGTATTATTTTCCGTATCAGTTCAAAAAGCCCAAATTAAAATTTATCACAAAATATTACAATTCAGATACGGTAAATGTGACCTAATGGGAATTTTTCTAAACATTAAGTTTATTTTATTAGTCATATGTGTATATTTTTACGTTGTGGTGAAATCTGACACTGCATAACGATATTACAAAAAATACGATATACCCAGGACAAAAACATGAATCTTTTTGAAAAACTGTCCATAAAAGGAAAATTTACTTTTATACTTTCTGTCAGCTTTATCCTGCTTTTACTTGCAGGAATGATATCAACCTACAAAGCTGTTAAGGCAAGTCATTCATCAGACACTGTAGTAAATGAGATTATTCCTTCTGTCAATGAGTTAGGAGTGCTTACGGGACTGTTTAAGGAACTGAGAATCAGTGCCATCAAAATGCCTACTGCCAAAAATGGTGATGTCTCTGCACTGAAGGAAAAATACGCTAAAGACTACGGCAGCATTACTGATACTGTAAATGCGTTAAACGTTGTCTTTACTAAAGAAGAAACCCAGACTCTGTTAAAGGATCTGTCAGATTACGACTCTGTAGTTAAAAATGAACTTACAGCACTCTGCACTCAGGGAAAGGTTCCAGAGGCTACAGCTGTGATCCGTAACAAACTGGTTCCTATCGGAAACAGTTTTGATAAACATACAGCCACACTTGAAAAGAAGCTTGAAGAATATTCAAAACAGTCATCAGAAAATTTAAGCTCAGACGTAAATCCTACAGTTACAATTGTATTTCTGCTGCTTGTACTTGTTTTAAATGCTTTCTTCTTTATCAAACTTTCAAAATCAATCACTTCAAGAATACGCATTCTTGCAGAAGCATCCGACAGATTCAGTGACGGAAATCTTACACAGGAAGTGGGATATTTAGGTTCTGATGAACTTGGAAAACTAAGAAAGAATCTTAACCATCTGCGTGAAAGTCTGCAGAAAATAATCGGGGAAATGAGTTCTGACGCTTCCGTTCTTGGGACATCATCTTCTGAAATGACCAGGATATCAGAAGACATAGATACCAAGGCAAGCAATGTTCTTGATAAACTGATTTCTGTTTCATCTGCATCCGAGGAGATGGCTGCAACATCTCAGGAAATCTCATCTAACTGTAATCTTGCAGCTGCAAGCTCAGAGCAGAGCATGGCTATGGCTCACGATGGTATGCTGTCAGTTGAGAACACGGTCAATGAGATAAGAGCCCATTCACAAAAGACAAAAGAGGATGCCCAGCTGATTCTTGCTCTTGATAAAAAGACACAGGAAATCAACACCATTATTACAACCATCGACGAGATTGCATCTCAAACCAATCTTCTGGCACTCAATGCTGCTATTGAAGCTGCCCGTGCAGGAGAATACGGAAAGGGATTTGCTGTCGTAGCCGATGAAGTCAGAGCTCTGGCTGTAAGATCAGCGTCAGCTACAAAACAGATTTCATCTATGATTACAACTGTATCTGACGGTGTGAATAAAGCCAATGAATCCATCACTCAGACCGTGGAGAAAATGGTTAAGATTGCTGAAAATGCCGAACAGCTGCAAAATACTCTTACACAGATGACTTCCAAGATAGGTGATGTCAACATGGAAATAACTCAAATTGCCACTGCAACCGAACAGCAGTCAAGCACCTCCAAGGAAATGTCATCAAATCTGCAGTCAATCAAGGAAATTACAAAGGATATGGCAGATACAGCCCATAATGTTGAATCATGTTCTTCATCCTTCAGTAACATCACTGTCAGAATGAACAATACTGTCGGTAAATTCAGGATCTGACAGTAATAAACTCATTCTACGGATTTGCAGAGTTTTATGACACACAAATCCGAGTCTAAAAAGTCCGTTCACGACCATGAACGGGCTTTATAACAGCTCCTCATCAGAACTTTTCAGATCATCTCACTCCACTTCATAAGAAGAATATATTCTGTCTAAATTCAGATGCTCTTTATATATTGACCAACTTAAATCTGAGTGAAACTGAATACTTCTGGACTGCCACACATTTTCTGACATCGATTTGAAATTTATCATCTTAAGAAATCGTTCATTTTGCTTTTCCTGTAAAATAAATACGCTCTGAAATCATAAATCTTCAGATACAGCTAACAAAAATTCAAAGAGAAAAAAACATGTCAAAAAAAGCTTTAAAGGTAATGTGTGTAGCATCATTATGCCTGTCTCTTGCTACAGGCTGTTCCGTGTACAACGGTTTTATAAAAGTGGGACAGAGTGCTGTTCACGGTACACTCAGTTCAATCGGTATATCTGGTGACAAAGATCTTAGCTATATGATCGACAACTATGGAGACAGTCTGTATGGAGTTCCTTATGCAAAGATTAACGCAGCTCTTGATAACAGATTAACTCTAGGAACAAGAAAAGATGAATCCTATGCTAAGAGCATGGGAGTTTTGTCTGTCTACTATTTTCTTGACGAGGACTGCAATATGGCTATGTACTTTGATCAGGATGATAACTTTAACGTGTTCACCTTGATTGCACCAGAAAATGTAGACTTAACAGACCTGCCATTTAGGAATCATACTGACGTACAAATGCATACCACCGCTATCTTAACTGAAGAGAAACTGCCGTTTGGTCACTGTACTTTTGCAAGAGAAAGGTTTAAAAAATTCAATGAGATTAACGGCAAGGACAAGACGCTTCTCGAAATCCAGCAGGTCATGGATGAGGAAAGAGCAAAACAGCGTGAAAAGAATAAACAGGAAGCCAGAGCCAGTCTTGAAGCCCAGAACGGACAGTCTGCTTCTTCAGATGGTCTGAACAGCGAAGTTCTTAACAATCCAGGTTTGCAGCAGCTTGCCATGGTAGGTCAGATGCAGCAGGAGTTAATCAAAAAGAACACTGTCAACGGCAAGATGAGAATGTGCACAATCGACACTAAGGAGCCGGGACTTATACTTGAAGGTACAAAAGATGGTAAATTCAGGTTTGAAAAGGAAAGCGACAAAAGTGTTGTAGAAATTGATCCAGAGAACCTGGAGCTATGTCAGGATAAATAACCACCACTTCTTTCCTGTTTGCTCCAGTCAGTATGGCTGGAGCCTTATCTTATAAACGTTTTAAAATTCACTGTTCTTATTCCGTTCTTACGTGAAACATAACTTGACGATAAAGCTGTTTTCTTCACCACCTTTTCATTTATCATATTTTGTGAATTTATTTCAATATAATAACTATCTGTATAGTTTTTTTGTTATATAATAAAACTACACAAAAAACTTATTGAGGAACTTAACTGTGAAAGCAAAATCTCTTATTTGTCTGTCTGTGTCTGCTGTTCTGGTTTCAGCATGTTCATCCACATCTATTGCACCAGTTGCAGGAAATTTATCTACTGATGAGATTTGTATAATTCCAGACGTATCAGACAGAAAAGTAGCCTACAGCTCCACAATCAAAGCTTTGACAGCCAAAGGTTTTACTGTAAGAGAAGTAAGTTCCGCAAATACTTCAGACTGCAGTAAAGTTATCTCCTGTCAGTCTCAGTCACACTGGGATCTTGCAAACTTTACAAGTGACATCAGCTATGAATACTATGAAAACGGCGAATTAAAGGGAACTGCAAAATATCATGCAGCAAACGGTCTGAACTTTACAAAGTTCATTAACACTCAGGAAAAGGTAAATGAGATGTTAAACAAGCTTTTTCCTACAACAGTACAACTTCAGACAAGATATTAGTACTCTTTAGAGTCTTCTCAATCCGAAAACTCTATTTTGAATCAGTTTGCTGATGCAAAGAGATATATTTTCGTCTTTATGGAAATTAAGGCTTATCAATGGAAAACCTGCTTACTCTTTCTAATCTTGTGATGGTGTTGCTGGCACTGCTGCTCTGTTTTTTTATTTATAAATTTACTGAAATTTCAAAAGAAAATTCAAAACTTACCGAACAGAGTGCGACCGATGCTGCCAATCTAAAAGCGGCTGAAGACTCACTTGCTCAAAGCAATAACTATTTAAAGACATTACAAGATCAGTTAAATAATTTTAATCAAGAAAGAACGGCACTTATCTCAGAGCGTGACCGCTTACTATTTGATAACAATCGCTTAACCGGCGAAAATGCTCAACTAAAGACAAAACTAGATGAAGCATTAACTCAAGTGAATTCATTGAATGCAATGAATGCTTCATTGCGTTCAGATATCGAGTCTAATAAGGTTTTAAATCAGGAATTACAAAAGCGCTTTGATACATCTTATAAAGAGTTACAAGAGCAGTTAAAGGTTATGGGGCATAACCTTGTAAAAGCAGGAACTGAAGATCTGTCAAAGACTTCAAAGGAGAACTTTACACAGGTAGTTAATCCATTAAAGGAAGAACTCATTAACTTCAAGAACTATATTGCTCAGACACAGGAGAGTAATGCAAGACGCTCAGGTGAACTGCAAAAGGAAATAAAAATCTTAGAAGAGTCGCACTCTACCTTATCAAAGCAGGCAGAGGAATTAACTAAAGCTCTGCGCTCTGGAGGTAAATCTCAGGGTATGTGGGGTGAGTTACAGCTAGAAAGAGTTCTAAATGCTTCAGGTTTAAGATTAGGCATTGAATATGAACGAGAGGTAGCTGGTGACAGAAGTTTAGGAGAGAGAGGTCGTCCGGATGCTGTCGTTAGACTGCCTGATAACCATTGCTTAATCATTGATGCTAAGTGCTCACTTACTGCTTATACATCATTTATCAATGCTCAAAGTGAGAGTGATAAAAGTACAGCAATGAAAGCTCATATTGATTCATTAAATTCTCACTTAAATGAGCTTATAAAAAAGGATTACAGCTCATATGAATCTCTGAACAGTCCAAGCTTTGTCTTTATGTTTGTACCAGTTGATGCTGCGTTAACTGATGCTTTATATGCTGACTCTGCCCTATATGATAGAGCTGCGCAGAATAAGATCTTTTTAGTATCCCCTTCTACTTTATTACCTGCTCTAAGAGTAGTGGGCAACTTATGGGTATTAGCAGAGCAATCTGACAGAATGAGGAATTTAGCTTCATTTGCTCAAAAGATTAACGCAAAGTTCAATAACGTCATCGACTCTTGTGAAAAAATAACCTCTGCTGAAAAGAAATTAAGAGACAGCGTAGATGAGCTTGAGAACAGACTTTATAAAGGCAAAGGTAATTTTAAATCCATGATAGATAAGTTTGATGCCAACTCATCTAGAGAGTTAAAAGCTCTTGAGAATAATAAGGTTATCGATGTTGATGGAGAGAGTAAAGAAGAGGATAAATCAGAAGGTCCTTCTGTTGGCTTTACTATCGATAATTAGATTTGCTTTGTTAGATTTGCTTTGAATGTTAATCAAAAGACTAGCTTGCGCTAGCCTTTTGTTTACCTTAATTTATAGGTAATTAAGGCTTCATGTAGTGAGTGCCTTTAGCAATACCTAAGACACCAGAACGTACAACTTCGATTACTTCAGCTAACTTGCAGATGGTGCTGATAAAGTTATCAGTTTCATCTGAATTGCCTACATACTCTAAAGTAAAGATCTCAGCATTAACATCAATGATCTTGGCATTAAAGATATCAGCTAAACTCTTAACTTCATCTCTTACATTACGGTTAGGAGTGCTTACCTTTACTAGGACCATTTCGCGCTCAATACCACCTTCAGCTTCATCTAAAAGTGCTGATACACGGTATACACAAACAAGCTTATGCAACTGCTTGGTGATTTGCTCAGCCTCACTTTTATCTCCGGAGGTTAGGATAGTACAGCGTGATAAGGTTGCATCATCTGTAGGAGCTACGGTTAAGCTATCGATGTTATAACCGCGCTGTGAGAACAAACCTACGACACGTGACAGAGCACCAGCCTCATTTTCAATCAGAATGGAAATTACGTGTCTCATTATTTGTTCTCCTCATCATTTAACATCATATCAACCATTGAGCCATTAGCTCTTAACCATGGCATTACCTTTGTATTAGTATCAGTGATAACGTCCACTAAGATAAACTCATCTTTAGCCTTGAGTACTTCTCTTACAGTGCTATCAAGTTTACTCTCATCAGTTACTCTAATACCCTTAAAGCCATATGCTTCAACCAGTTTTACAAAGTCAGGATTTCCATCAAGATTTGTAGCACTGTAGCGGTGATCATAGAACACAGTCTGGAACTGACGAACCATACCTAATACAGAGTTATCCAGAATGAAAACTTTAACTGGTAAATTGTACTTTCTGCAAACGGCCAATTCCTGCATATTCATCTGGAAAGAGCCGTCACCTGAGATACAAAGTACTGTTGCATCTGGAAGTGCAAACTTGGCACCGATAGCTGCTGGGAAACCCAAGCCCATAGTTCCTAAACCACCTGATGTAATGAAATGACGTGGCTTTTCAAACTTAAAGTACTGAGCTGTAAACATCTGATGCTGACCTACATCAGTGGTTACGTATGGGTCAATTCCTAACTCATGACTTACTCTTGAGATAGTCTCGATTACTTCCTGTGGTCTGATGATGCCGTCTTTTTTAGCATAAGCTAAGCAGTGCTTTTGCTTATAGGTGTTAATCTCATCCCACCAAGGCTTTAAGTCAGGCTGCTTTGAAGTATCAGACTCATCTAATGTAGAAATGATCTGATTTAAAACAGTCTTAGCATCACCTACAATTGGGATATCTGCCTGAACTGTCTTTGAAATTGAAGCAGGATCAACATCGATATGAACGATAGTTGCATCAGGGCAGAACTTAGATACTTTATTAGTTGCTCTATCAGCAAAACGAGTACCTACTGCAAAGATTAAATCTGAGTGGTGCATGGTTTCATTAGCTTCATACAAGCCATGCATACCTAACATACCTAAATAGTTAGGATCTGAAGCTGGATAGCCTGAGATACCCATAAGAGTACTTACAACAGGTAAGTTTAACCTTTTAGCAATCTTATAAACTTCTCCTGTTGCATCTCCCTGCACTACACCACCACCGATTAACATTACTGGGTGCAAAGCTTTTAAGATCTCGTTTACAGCTCTTTTTATCTGTCCTTTATGACCATAAACGGTAGGATTATAGGAGCGGATCTTTACATCAGGGTTGGTATCATAATCAAAGAAATAGTTTCTGCTCTGACAGTTCTTTGGAATATCAACTACTACAGGGCCTTTTCTGCCAGTTGAAGCAATAAAGAAGGCTTTACGTAAATTTTTAGCGATATCCTCAGGCTTTTTACATAAGAAGCTGTACTTTACAACTGGTCTTGTAACACCCATAGTATCAACTTCCTGGAAAGCATCAGTACCGATTAAATCTGTACTTACCTGACCTGTAATTAAAACCAGTGGAATTGAATCTCCATAAGCTGTAGCTAAAGCCGTAACAGTGTTAGTAGCACCAGGACCTGAAGTTACGATAGCTACACCTACGTTACCTGTAGCTCTGGCATAACCGTCAGCCATGTGAACTGCGCCCTGCTCGTGACGGGCTAGTGTATGAACAACTTTCTTTGAGTCATATAACTCATCATAAATATCTGTAACAGCAGCACCTGGATAACCAAAAATTCTGGTTACTCCAAGATCTTCTAAAACTCTAACAACCTGCTGTGCACCGTTTAACTGTTCCATATTTTTTATCTCTAAAATCTTTTTTAATCTTTAAAACATCAAATCAAATATGCCATGTAAGGCAAACAGTCATTAGCGCACTCGTACTAGTAAGCAATAGTTTATTGTGATCTGTCGGTTATATTTCATAGCTGCAGCCTCCTCTTTTTTCGCTTACTACAAATAAAATTCTGTAATCTGGCATTTAACCTGATTTAATGACCTACTATTCTACTCTTTATTCAGTCTCTGGCAGACATCATCTCGAGTACTGATAAAAGGGGTCAGTTTTATAAGATGCTCTTTGAAAAGCTCTAACAGTTCATGCGCACTGTGAGTTTTTCTAAAATTAAGTTCCATAGGACGCAGTGGCAACAATTCATAGAAATTGACATTGCGGCCAGAGGATAAGATAACCGACTGGTTCTCTTTAGGATATTCTCCTAATGAAGCTAGCATCGCACCGGTAAAAGCAGTTCTCTTTGAAAAGCCATTTTCCTTTTCAAGATAATAGCCAAAACCTACAGGATTTTTCTCAGTTATAAGATAGCTTATTATCTCAATTAACATATAAATCTCAAATGCTGATTTTGAGTCTTTATTAAATCTGTAGTCTTTTGGCAGTGCAAGACAGAGCTCTATATTCTCTTGTTTTAGCTCTGAACTTGACTCTGTGTTTTTACCACTCAAACCAACACTTACAATCAGGTTGTAGTCATGCTCTTTTGTAGGTGCAATTTGATACAGAGAAACATGTGAGAACTCACATAAGTGATTTACTTTACCAAAGTTCTTTTCTACAAAAGATAAAAGCTCTTTTGAGTCCTTCTCATCTAAACCTTTAAACTCAGCTTTATCTAAAAGACGTTTGGCATTATCAATCATGATGGTGATGTTTGAGAACAGCTGACCATCCATAACTGAAGCATGTTTTAGAGCTTCTTCAAAACGGATTAAGCTATCGGAAATAAGTCCTTTCTTAAAGAGGATATAGCCTCTTAAAAAATGGTATTTAGCTGAAATCTTACCTTCTAATGAGAACTTATCTAATAAAATCTCAGATTTTTCAAATAAAGAAAAAGGATCAGAGGTTCTGTTAGCTGCATTGATATAGGTTCTAACTAGCTCCATGCACAGCTCAAAATCAAGCTCACTGTTCTCTAAAAGGTCGATGATTTTAAATAATTCATCGTTTTTATAAAGCTGTTCTACTTTTGCTAAAAGCTCAGTTTTGTAAGTTGTAAATTCTTGCTCTGTCATAATTTAAAAAGCCCCGCACTGCGAGGCTCTATACTTAAATATTGTAAATTAAGAATGCAGTGAATGCTCGCCTCTGAAGATACCACACACGCCTGAGCGCACGGTTTCAATGACTTCAGCTTGCTCTGAGACAGCCTTTAAAAATCTGTCCACTTCAAATGAAGTGTTCACAAACTGCAGGATGTAAAGCTCTGGAGTAATATCCACGATTTCAGCTTTAAAGATATCACATAAAGTCTTAATTTCTTCTCTTAAGGTATGACCTACTGCCTGTACCTTAACAAAGAGGATCTCGCGCTCTACGATATCACAGGAATTATCCTGCTGGCTTGACACCTTAATTACATTAACTAACTTATGTAACTGCTTGGTAATTCTTTCAACTACAGTGCCGTCACCTTCTGTTAAGATGGTGATTCTTGAGATGGATTTATCCTCAGTTGGAGCTGCGGTAATATTCTCAATGTTGTAGCCACGCTGAGAGAACAGTCCTACGACTCTTGATAAAGCTCCAGCTTCGTTTTCTAATAAGATTGAAATAACCTGGCGCATACTAATCCTCATTTAGGAACATGTCTGACATACTGCCACCCATCTGTTGCATAGGCAGAACCTTAGCATCAGTGTTGCAGACAATATCTACAATCACTAATTTATCTTTCATAGCTAATGCTTTCTTTACTCCAGCTTCAAGATCTTTAGGATCTTCAATTCTGATGCCTTCATGACCATAAGCTTTAGCTAAAGCGATAAAGTCAGGATTTGAGTTTAAGTTAGTAGAACTGATGTGTCCGTGATAGAACATTTTCTGCCACTGACGAACCATACCTAATGTGTGATTATCTAAGATAAAGATCTTAAGTGGAATACCAAACTCTAAACAGGTTGATAACTCCTGAATATTCATCTGGAATGAACCGTCACCTGTAAATAAGCAAACCTCTTTATCAGGCTCACCTACTTTAGCACCGATTGCAGCAGGGAAACCATAGCCCATAGTACCTAAGCCACCTGAGGTTAACAGATGACGAGGTTCATCGAACTTATAGTATAAAGCTGTAAACATCTGATGCTGACCTACGTCGGTTGCAATGATAGCCTTACCGTCAGTTGCCTTATAAACAGCTTCAATGATTTCCTGAGGCTGAATTAAATTCTCGTCATGGCGGTAATTCAGGCAATCGATATGACGCCACTTCTCAATCTCAGCCCACCACTGTTTCATCGCAGTCTCGTTCTCTTTTAAATCAAACTCATTGAAAGCATCAATGAACTGATTTAAAACGGTCTTAGCATCACCTACGATTGGAATATCAGCATTTACTGTCTTTGAGATTGAAGCAGGATCAATATCAATATGAACAATCTTAGCAGCAGGACAGAATTTAGCTAAGTTATTGGTTACACGGTCATCAAAACGACAACCTACAGCAAAGACCAAGTCTGCCTTATCCATAGCAAGGTTTGCTTCATAAGTACCGTGCATACCTAACATGCCCAAGAACTGTCTATCAGTACTTGGATATACACCTAAGCCCATTAAGGTTGCAGTTACTGGTACATTAAAGCGATGAGCAATTGAACGCACTTCATCAGTTGCACCTGATAACTGAGCGCCACCACCGATTAGCATTACAGGGTGATTGGCCTCAGCTAATAATTTAGCAGCTCTCTTTACCTGACCGCGGTGCCCCTGCATGGTTGGGTTGTATGAACGTAACTTTACAGGACCTTTCTGCTCTGGGTATTCAAAGCGTAATGAAGGTCTTACACAATCCTTTGGAATATCAACTACAACAGGGCCTGGTCTGCCGGATGCAGCTAAATAGAAAGCCTGTCTTATATACTTTGGAATATCCAGTGCGCACTGACATAAGTATGAGTGCTTTACTATAGGTCTTGTGATACCTACAGTATCAACTTCTTGGAAAGCATCTGATCCAATAAGTGGAGTACCTACCTGACCTGTAAGAACTACCATTGGGATTGAATCCATATAAGCTGTAGCAATTGAAGTTACAGTATTAGTAGCACCTGGACCTGAGGTAACTAAACATACACCGACTTTACCTGTTGCTCTTGCATAGCCGTCGGCAGCATGGGCTACGCCCTGCTCATGACGTCCTAGAATGTGTTTAATCTTTGTGGACTCGAGAAGAGCATCATAAATATCAAGCACAGCTCCACCAGGATAACCAAATAAACGATCAACACCTAAATCTTCTAAGGTGCGCACTACCATCTGTGCGCCCGACATCATGGTCATGAAAATCTCCTTTTATAATCAGCCTTTTTTAGGTTTAGGCCAAAACCTTTGAGGTACTTTTTGTACCCACTGTGAATATTCTTCAGGGAAATCTCTTTTAAGTCTTGGCTCATCAATATAAACAGCTACGATTTGAGCAAAGATTAAAAATAAACAAGGGATCACTAAAGTTATAAGTGAATTTATAGCACAACACAGACCTAAATAAAACAGGACAATACCCATATGCATAGGATTTCTGCAAAGAGAGTATGGGCCTTCGGTTACCAAGCGGTCAGTTTGTTTAGTTAATTTTACATTACCTAAAACTACAGCTCCACCATGTCCTTTTTTAATCAATTCATAATTAGACCAAATGACAAAAAACAGACCAACGGCTGAACAGATTGCACCAAAGATACTGCTAGTCAAACCTATGGGCATGAAATCATATGTATAATTTACCCCAAGATAAATCATCACAGATGGTACTGCTATAAACAGTACCGCACTTCCAAAGATATAGGCTAGCAGATCTTTAAAATTCATTACTTCAATGCCTTATTTAATAAGTCATTTAAGACAAATAATGGATGCACAGCTTCCTTGCCTTCCATTCTGTGTACCTGTGAACGGCAACTAAATCCTGTAATTAAGCAGTGCTTGAAGTCATGAGACTTAATCTTACCCTTCCAGTTTTTCTCATAAACTGCATAGGTTTCATCATGATTTTTGGCAATATGACCGAATAAACCTGCCATACCGCAACAGGCTACTGTCTCAGGAATTACATTGATGAAAAAGTGCTGCATTAAAGTCTGCCATAAGACTGGAGACTGGGTAATTAGAGCTCTTTCGGTGCAGTGAGTAAATAAGAAATAAGGAGCTTTAAACTCATCTGTTTTTGAAGTCTGTTCAACTTTGTCTTTAATTTTAGCAAAACGCTCTACAAATGTCTGAGTGCCAAACTGCTCATTTAACCACTCTTCAGGGAGCTTTACGTCAAACTCACCGCGTCTGTCACCTAACATCTGAGTATATTCATCACGGTAACAGATTGTCAAAGCAGGGTCATAACCTACAAGTGCCTTACCTGATTTTGCAATTAGCTCAAGTCTTGCTGCCTGCTTGGCTGCAAAATGAACAAAGCTTCTTCTCTGACCACGGATAACTTTGATCTTACCGTTTACATAAGCGCGTAAGAAAGCTACCTTATAGCCAATGTTTCTCATAAATGAAGCCATTGCAATCAAGCCATGAGCTTCATAACTTACAGTAAACGGATCGGTGACAATGATAACTTCATAGTCTGACTTAGCCGCCTTATCCGCAGTTAAGATTTCAAAACCATTGTCATGACATTCTTTGTGGAAAGTCTTTTCACTGAACAGAGGAATATCCACAAAACCAAAGATCTTTTTAGTTAATGACTTGATGATGCTGTTGCTCAAGAAGGCATTGGATAACTTAGGTACTTTGGCCATTAAAGGCAGAGTAAACTCAGCATTTAGGATTAAGATATCCATTAAAGGTCTTAGATAGCGACTGTAGTACAGAGCTAAGAAACGAGAGTTCATATCTGCTGCATTTACGTGAGCAGGACAGATACTCTTACATGATTTACATGACAGACAGGTCTGAATATTCTCTAAATACTCAGTTGAGTAATCCTCTTTTTTAGTTGTAAGAGTGTTGATAACTCTCTTTACAAAGTTAATTGGATTTGGAGAAGAGGTCATTAGTGACACTTCTTCAGAGGCAATATTATAACCCCTGTCATTCATCAGTCTCATCCACTCACGCATTAACTCACTAAAGCCTTTTGGTGAACGGATGTGGTTCTTGGTATAACGGTAGCTAGGACACATTAGAGCACTGGTCTGATAGCTAAAGCACTGACCATTACCGTTACAGCTTACAGCACCTTTAAAAGACTGTCTTACAGTCAATGGTATGGTTCTATCAAGATCGCCTCTCATAAGAGAGTCAATTGAAACAATCTTGTCGGTCTCATTACCAAATGGAACGCAGATCTTGCCAGGATTTAAGATATTCTTTGCATCAAACAGAGCTTTTACCTTACGTGCTACAGGATATAATGTTTTAAAGAAAACCTCACCAAAACATGAACGGTAACCACGACCGTGCTCACCCCACATCTGTCCTTGGTATTTATTAACCAGTTCTACAACCTTATTAGAGATAGTAACTAATTTTTCTCTGTCCTCGTCAGTTGTAAGATCAAGAGCAGGACGTACATGCATTAGACCAGTGTCCACGTGACCGAACATACCGTAGGTTACATGTAATGAGTCTAATAAAGATCTAAACTCTAAAATATAGTCAGCTAAATTTCTTGGATGTACTACAGTATCTTCGGTGAAGGCAACCAGTTTCTTGTCACCTGCTGCTGCACCTAACAGACCTACAGCCTTTTTACGCATACCGTAAATAGCACTCACAGCTTTTGGAGTTTGAGCTAACTGTGCACCTAAAATACCGTTTTCAAAAGTCTCTGCCTTTTTATTTACAGCAGCAAAGATTTTTTCTAACTTACTTCTTTCTGTATCAGCATCATAACCGTTGAACTCAACGATATTGATACCTAAGATCTCATGACCTTCAACTTCATGGATATAGTCTTTAACTGATGACCAGATGGTATCTTTTTTAGCTAAAGATAAAACTCTTGAATCTACTGTTTCAACTGAGAACACACCAGCATCAATCAGATCTACAGCATGACGCAGGGCACTGTCAAAGTTCTCATACTTTACAACCATCAGCTCTCTAAAATCAGGGATCTTGGTTAAATCTAAGGTGGCACCGCAGATCACTGCTAAAGTACCTTCAGCACCACAGATTAGGCGTGCTAAATTTAAGGTATCAGTCTTTGGATCATATGAGTGGTCTAAATCATAACCTGTCATAAAACGGTTTAATTTAGGGAAGATCTTTTCAATCTCATCACGGTTGTCTTTTAATAAAGCGTAACAACCACGGTAGATATCACCTTCTAAACCTTCTTTTTTCAGGCACTCCTGCAGTTTTTCTCCACTTACAGGGCCAAAGGTAGTGATAGTACCGTCAGCTAAAACTACGGTTACATCTTTAATATGAGTTGAAGTTCTTCCATAGCGTAATGAGCCCTGACCTGCAGCATCATTACTAATCATGCCTCCTAAGCAGGCTCTGCTTGAGGTTGATAACTCAGGAGAGAAAAACAGACCGTATGGTTTTAAAAATTCGTTTAACTCATCTTTGATGACACCTGACTGGGCATAAATTTCTCTTTTATCAGCATCAAAGTTTGAGGTTGCTTTCATATAGCGAGAGCAGTCAATAGTAATACCGTCATTTAATGACTGACCATTAGTACCGGTACCACCACCTCTTGGAGTGATAATTAAGCGCTCATAAACAGGAGTTGCTCTTAACTTTAAAGCAATAGAGATATCTTCATTATCTTTTGGGAAGATTACACCCTGAGGCATTCTCTGATATACAGAGTTATCTGTTGCAACTAGCAATCTTGATGCATGTGCACTTTCCACATCACCTTTAAAAGCTGATACTTTTAAAGCATTTAGATATTGTGCATAGATAGGATCTAACTGTGGAAGGTCAGATATCTTAGGGATCATTTGCTTGCCTCTTTGATAAATTTCGTTTTAGCCTGTGTCTTATTGTTTAATTTAATGGCTTCAATGAGTTTTTATATTCAAAAGTTGTCGAAAAGAAGTTTACTTTCCGTCCTTATGTGGAACATTGTAATGTATTTTGTGAACTGTGGCTCTATTTCATAAGATCGTTAAAATTCTCACCAATATGGAGAGTAGTTAGCATAAGGTAAGTTAAATTTCATGGTAAAGTTTTCAAAGTAAGTTCAAATGACGTAATGACACAGAGGATACTGGGATGACCGAGCTTGAAAAGAAAGATGAAATCTTAAAGCTGTTAACAAAAGCACTTATCATTGCCATAGACGATGATGTAAATCTTACCTTAAGAGGAAACCGTGTCTATGTTGATTATGGTTGTTCTCAATTTGCTATTGATATTGAAGACAACTCTTTAGTTGAGATGGTAAAGAAAGTGGTAGCTCAGCTCTAGGAATTTTGACTTTGATTTTCAGCTTGAGATTGAACCTGAAATCTAGGCTCAAAATAGCGTTAAGACTAGGTAAAGACAATAATCCCTGTGCGCAAAAATTTAGACTTTGGAAAATCAAGATGGCTGGGGTACTAGGATTCGAACCTAGGTAATGGCGGAATCAGAATCCGCTGCCGTACCACTTGGCGATACCCCAAAAGAAATGAAATTTGGAATTCAGATAAAATAAAACCACCTAAAGGTGGTCGTTTGGTAGCTATGACTGGAATCGAACCAGTGACCTCAGCATTATGAGTGCCGCGCTCTAACCAACTGAGCTACATAGCCACTTATCTGATGGCTGGGGTACTAGGATTCGAACCTAGGTAATGGCGGAATCAGAATCCGCTGCCGTACCACTTGGCGATACCCCAACACTTACATTATCAAACAAAACTTATCAAAGTGGCAGGGGTACCTGGACTCGAACCAGGGAAATGGCGGGATCAAAACCCGCTGCCTTACCACTTGGCTATACCCCTAAACAGGTATTTTCGTTTGTGTTCGACAACGGAGACACATTATAAAGACAAATTTAAAATTGTCAACAATTAAAATTAACTTTTTTAACGCCAGTCCCTACAAATAATTACACTCACTTTCAATGGATGTCATTTTTATCGTTTTTCTTTAAGAAAAACTGCTTATAAACTTTTTTTTAGTTCCAAATTTTTTAGTTTTGCGATTATTGGTACTAGTACTTTTTCAAAGGATCTTTTAGTTTCTCATTGTAATAAGCATCTTCATGCCTCTTTACAATTCTAAAGATACCAAACTCTAAAGCTAGTACATAAAAGACGTAGAACACAGGATATACAGCTGTATAAAGCAGTGAGCTGTCTTGTAGTTTAGCTGAAGCTACAGCTGTTGCAACTAACAAGAGCACGTAGCATAAGAATAAAAGCTCTGCTACAAAGATAAAGGTATGAAAAGTACGCAGACGCTTTTTTGCTCTGCCACGGTTAAAACCAATTAAAACTAAAAGACCTGGCATTGCCCATACCAAACCTAAAAAAGCACTGAAAAATGATGGTCTTGCTACCATCACTAGGGCAAACACAAATGAAGAGATCAAAGTTACATAGACGATTGATATATTAAAGTAAAGTCTTTCATTCATGCTCAAAGGAGCATTCTTATATGGATCATATAAAGTCTGACCTTCTTTTTCCTGCTCATTGGTCAATTCTTTTGACTGCTGAAAGTAATCCTGCTCTGTATTAGGTGTATTTGACATAGTTGCTCCTAATCTAAACTTAGTCATATTGTACTCATTTTTGTAAGATTTCTAAGTAAAATTCTTCGAATAGATGCATTTCTCACTGCAAATGACCTTTTTTCTTCAATTTTCACATCAGTTTAGTTTTTTTCTTAGTGGGAGGTGAATTTTATTAGGCGCAAGTTTTTAAGTGCTCTTTTTTAGTTACATCAAATATTTTTTCATCTTTTTAGAGTAAGCTTGCAGCGATGAAATAAGGAATAAACATATGCCATATAATCAAAACAATGTTCTAGCTATCTGTTATGACTTTGACAGAACTCTAACCCCATATGAAATGCAGGCTCAAGGCTATATTCAGCAAATCAATGAGAATGTAGATGAATTCTGGGATCTTGCTACAAGACTTGCTGTTGAAAACGAGATGGATCCAAATCTGTCTTACATGTACCTGATGTTAAACGGGGCTAAAGGTAAGTTTCAGGTAAAAAAAGATAAATTGCATGAGTTCGGTTCTAAGGTTCAACTCTACAAAGGAGTTGAAACCTGGTTTGACAGAATCAATGCTTATGGCAAAAAGTGTGGCATTGAAGTTGAGCACTACATCATTTCCTCAGGCTTAAAAGAAATGATTGAAGGCACAGCTATTGCCGATAAATTCAAGGCAATTTACGCTAATGCTTTTTTCTATGACAGAAATGGCACTGCTGTATGGCCTGCTCAGAACATTAACTTCACCAATAAGACTCAGTTCTTGTTTAGAATTTCTAAAGGCACACTAAATGTTAATGACAATGACGTTAACCGTTATTTTCCAAAGGAATCCATAAGAATTCCTTTTGACAACATTGTCTATATTGGTGACAGTCAAACCGATATTCCTTGTATGAAACTTGTAACCTCATTAGGAGGACAGGCTATCGGTGTTTATGATCCAAAATTAAAAAATAAAGAGCGAGTGCATTCTTTAATTCGCGATAAGAGAATTAAGTATTTTGCACCAGCTGACTACTCAAAGAATAAAGAGCTTGAAAAGCTGTTAAAACAAATCATAGACTACTCAAAAGCATCTTTTGCTTTAAAACAAGAATATTATAAGAACCTTGAAGAGTCAGAGCTTTAGTAAAAAAGCACACAAAATCTTAGGAAAAACTTATGGCAGCTAAATTCCGTAGTGATATTGACGGACTTAAAGGCATTGCGATCATAGCGGTAGTGCTCTACCACTTTTTTGATCTTTTAAAGTCATTTGAATCATCAACTGTTACCACCTTTTCTGGTGGCTTTTTAGGTGTTGATATCTTTTTAATAATTTCAGGCTTTTTGATCACTTCAGGCATTGTCTATAAATTAGAAAACCAGAGTTTTTCCTTAAGCGCTTTTTATAAAAGAAGACTGTTGAGGATCCTCCCTTCTCTCATAGCAGTCTGCGCTTTTTGTCTTGGCATAGGCTATTTTATTTTATTTCCATCCGTCTATAAGGAGCTCTCACTTGAGGTAATCAATACTTTAACCTTCATAGGCAACTATCGCTTTGCTCACTCTGGTGGTTACTTTGCCTTAGATTCTTCTGAAAAGTTATTGCTACATACCTGGTACCTTTGCATTACTATACAGTTCTACCTCATCTACCCTCTTTTAATACTGCTGTTGGTAAAGCTCTTTGGCTTAAAGAATCTTCCTAAAGCTATGTGCGCAATTTTAGCTTTGGCTCTTGTAAGTTCCTATGTTTTCTCAAAAGGCGGTCAGGGGTACCTTTTAACTCATACCAGAATTTGGGAAATGTTTTTAGGTGGTGTTCTATTCTTCTACAAAGATACTGTTTACAGTTTAGTCTTTGATAAGAGACAGTATCTTCAGTACACAGCTGAAATTATAGGTGTAGCTTTATTTTTATACTCAATTTTTACTACAGCTTTAAGTAACGGTGCTGCTTGGTATATATCTACATCTTTACTTACTGTTATTGGAACCTCTTTAGTTATCCTTGCTCATAATGAGCATTCTCTTTTAGGCTTTAGACCATTAACTTCTATAGGTAAGTTCTCATACTCCCTTTATCTGTGGCACTGGCCTGTTATCATCTTCTGCTTTGACTTAGGTTACAGTTCAAAATACCTTCACCTGTTTTCGGTAATTGTCTTAGTTGCTGTCTTTACATCACTTTCATATCTCTATATTGAAAAAAGACAGGTAAGCAACAGACTGTCAGCTTTAATTTATGTTTTAAGTATGATTGCCTCCGTCTTTGTTTTTTCACAGGATGGTAAAAACCTACTCTCCCCTTACATTGATCCTTATGGCAAAAAGATGGTGATGTTAGATACCATCAAAGATCTTAACTACAAACCAAAGATCATGATGACCTTAAATGAGGTACCGGTTTATAAACTTGGCAATCAGAATGAGAAGGCGCATACCTTTGTAGTTGGTGATTCTCACAGTGAGCATTACAGCTACTATTTAAGAGATATCAATAAAAGACCTTTATATTTCATGTTTATGCATGGGACTATTGGCTATGGTCCTAACTTCTCAGGCTATAAGGTAAAAGTTATCTCTACTCATGAAGAAAGAGAGACTTTCTACAGAATTTACAAATACGTTCTTGATAAGATGCAAGATGGAGATAAAGTTGTAATCGGCAACCGCTGGGATGTTTATTACACCTATTTCATCAGAGAATTCAATTTAAAAGATAATGATGAAAGCTTTAATGCTTTCATTAAAGCTTTAATTGAGGACTTTGATTCTGAAATTCAACATTATCCAAAGCTCAACTTCTACATCATAGGACAAGGTATTAACACCAGTCAGTCTATCGTAAATTGTTTAAAGGCTAATTTACAGGACAGTGCTTTAAGACACATCTTCAAAACTGACAGATGCAACTTTACTAAAGACTACTTAGGCTACAGAAGAGATCTTATTAACAATGCTATTCGTGAATATGCCAAGAGCAAAGACAATGTAACCTTTGTTGACAGAAATGCAGCTCAGGCTCTTGGGGATGGTAAGTTCAGAACCAGAACTGATGGTGGTAAAGCTCTGTATTATGACAAGACCCATTACACCACCTCCGGTGGCAATATGGTAGGACAATACGTCTTCAGTCAGGTCTTTAATTCTGAGAATTGATAAAGACTAATCTTAAAATAAAAGCTGTCTTGTGCAACTTTTATTTTATATGTAAATCGTATTGAAGCTTATGGAGCTACTACAAGTGAGTTTTGCTTTTTTTGTTTCCTTGCTAAAAAGATTGAGCTTACTATAAGACCTAATTCATAAAGAACTAGCAAAGGTAAAGCTAAAAGAAGTTGCGAGGTAACATCAGGAGGTGTTAATACAGCTGCTAGTGCAAAAGCACCTACAATTACATAACGTCTGACCTTTTTTAGCCTCTCTAACTCCACAACTCCACTTGCAGCTAATAAGAACACTGCAACAGGTGTTTCAAAAGCAAGACCAAAAGCTAAAAACATATGTAAGAGAAAGCTTATGTAAACCTCTATATCAGGAGCAAAGTTCACTGTCTCTGGTGCAAAAGAAGCGATAAATGGAAAGAGCGCTCTAAAGACCACAAAATAGCAGTACATGGTACCTGTTGCAAACATGACCACTGATGACAGGATAAAAGGCAGAGCGGTTCTTTTTTCATGTTTGTATAAAGCTGGTGAGACAAAGCTCCAGATCATGTACAAGGTAAATGGCAGTGAGAGTACAAAGGCACAAAAAAGCAGTACCTTTAAAGGACCTAATACAGGAGAGACTACTCCTACAGCTAACATTCTTGAGCCTTGTGGCAGTGATGACAGAAGAGGTTTAGTAGCCTCATCAAACAAAAGATTAGTAAAAGGCGCTAAGGCAGCAATACAAACTGCGATACCTAATAGGCTTAAAAGAACAGTTTTACGCAGTGCAAAAAGGTTTGAGACAAAAGGAGAGTTGCAGATTTTGTCATCTTGCTGTGATTTTTTATTCTTCATGGTGTTTGCTTACTTATAAGCTCTCGTTTTTGCTTTGCAAAAGCTTGGCTTTAATCTTAATGAGCTCTACTTCAAGGGCTGCAATCCTAAGCTTAAGCTCTTTATCTTCAGACTCAGTCTGAATTTTTAAATTTGGCTTGAGCTTTTGACTGACTTCTGCCAAGTCATCTTTTTTACCTTCACTTACAGATACTGCGTTATCTATTTGCTGAGGATCTGAACGTATAGCTTTTTTGAGCTCATAAGACATTGAGTTTATTTTTTGCTCAATGTCTTTTGAGCTATTACAAAAAGAGTTCTTTACCGCTTCAAGATCGGTAAGACCAAACTCTTTTTTGCAAGAATCGTAATAGCTTTTTACTTTTCTTGCCTGAATACCAAGTCTGTATGCCATCTCTACTGTTTTCTTTGGTCCTAAGACTAAAAAGCATACAGCTAAGAGTAACAGCAGCTGGTCTAATGAAAAACCAAACATTGTCTTATTATTCTTTCTGACCTTCATGCTTTGACACTGTCAAATCTGAATTCTCATTATTATCTTCTTTAAGTCCTGCTTTAAAACCGCTGATTGCAGAACCGAAATCTTTACCCAGGTTCTTTAACTTACCTGTACCAAACACCAGAGCAACTACCAACAATAAGATTGCCCAATGCCAAATTGACATCATGCCCATTTTATTTCTCCTAAAAAATGCCACAGTGCCCTGTGGCAATTAACCATGTTTAACCTAGAGTTAGGTTCAAACAGAATGTACTCTTAATCGGAATACCGTTAAATTCGATTACCCGAAAATTTAACTGTCTTATTTATTCTTAACTCTTAAGACACAACCTTTTTAGCAATAGCCTTTACCGCAAGGTAAGGTTCAGCCTCAGACATTGCCTGATGGATATGCATGAAGCTGTACTGAGAAGCGATGTAGTTTCTAAAGATATTAAACTTCTCACCTTCTAACTCTTTGTCATTCATACCATAATCTTTAGCTGCAACTTCTTTTAGTGCAATTACAGACTGTTGTGCTGCTGGAACTGAGAGAACGAAATCGTGATCACCTAAGTGAACTAAATAGCCTGCCTGCTTATGAGGTGTAGGCAGTCTCTTACCATCTTTATCTAATAAACCGCGCTCAATTGGATCAACGCAGGCTAAAATTGAAGCAGCCTTAATCCAGCCTACAACTAACTCTTCATCTTTTGGAGTACCAGGATGATTGTGAGCACAAGCCTGAGCTACTACCTCATCTGCTGGCATTCCTCTGTAGATAGCTTCCGCAATTGAGAAGATGTGGTGAGCACCGGTACCTGCAATGGAGTACTCTTTCAGGCATGAACCATCTTTATTCCACTGGAATACCCATGGCTTTGCTAAATCATGTAATAACTGACCTGCAACTGCCATGTCATAGCCATACTCATAATCCATGATATGTGAGTAAGTAGTAAGGATAGACTTTGTGATCTCTACGTTTACAGCTGTATGAGTTGCAAGTCCACCAGGATAAGCATGATGGCTGCCATAGCCACTGCCAGGTGCTGAGAAGAATGGCTGAGGATTGATGTTTAAATCCTTTAATGGTGGGAACAGATGAGCTTCATCAGTTAAAGCAGGATCTACTAAATGCTCCTGTAACAGCATCTTATATACCTTTGATACATTAGCCGAACCATGATGCTGTTCCATAAATGTAGGAACTGTATTCTGATAGAAACTAAAAACCTTTTCTCTTAAAGCAAGATCATGTAATGAATTGATTTCACCTAATAAATAATCCCAAGCTTTCTGTACAAGTTCTGAGGATTTAGCTACTTCAACAGGAGCTTTTGGAAGATTAGATAAAGCTACTGTTTTTACATTAACTTCAGTAGCATAAGATGGCTTTAAGAAGTTAGCTACACCAACAGTTGCAATGGCTGCAGCTGATACCTTAAAAAAATCGCGTCTTGACAGATCGGGACTTGAATTTGACATTTATTTCTCCATAGTATGTATTTAACTATGCGAATATTGTCTTGTTAGAAGGTTAAGTCGATTTGTAAGTTTTGTAAATTTATAGGTATAAAAAGATAAGTTTGTGTAAACAATTCCGTTATTCTGGTTTTGACAGTTTACTACAAGATTTTACTACAATTATCTTATAGTTAATCATCTGTTTTAAAATGCATTTATTCAAATAACTGTCGATTATTTGCATTTATATCATTAAGAATTTAATCCAATTATTTTTTTTAATTATTTTCATCATATTTCATGATCTGGAACGATAGCTTTTTACAATACAAATAAAAGGAAGCGACCTATCGCCTCGCTCTAAACAGGCGGTCAGAAAAGATCAACAGAAAGTAATAGAGAACAAACCCTTGAAGTATTAACGGCTGAAAATTGGATCATGTCAAAATTTACTCCATTAATCTCTCTTTGCATGCCTGAGAATTTAGGCTCAGAGAACAAAAGATCCACACTTAGAGTCGTTTGGCAAAATTCTAAAATTTTGAATACTTTAAAACTTACGACTCAGTTATAGGTTAGTGATTTTTTCTGAGCTTACAGAGTAAACCATAATTTCTGCGCTCTGATAAGCATTTACAGTGTAAAAACTAACTTGCAATTGCTTTTTTTATTGCAATTTGTCTTTACGTTTTTTAGCTAAATTTTGCAAATATTAGTACTTTTGAAGCATTTTATTCGATATTTGTACCTAAATAAGTAAATTTATAGCTTAATTTGCAATTTTTGAGGATTTAATCATGGCAAAAATTACCTTAGCTAGAGCTTTCGTTTTACGTGGATTTTTTAGAAAAACTATCTCTGAGCTTGATAGAGAAATCAGGGCTGAAGATCTAACCTCAGAGATTGAGGATTCCAAGTCATTTTTCAAAGACGAGAGTACAGAAAAAGAAAATGACACAAAACTAGATAAGCTCATCGATCTTTATCTGAAAGCTCAGGGTTATCTAGAACAACTAAACAATGAAATTGATGATGCTAATAACAGAGTAATAGACGGCAAGTCTACAAGACATTACCTGAACCTGATCGAATGTTTAAAAGAAAGAAGACACCTGTACTCTGATTTACAGTCAGCTTTAACTGACTTTCAGGAAATAAAAAAAGAATTTGATGAACATGAGTTCAATCCTGACACCAAGCAATTAGGTCTTGTGGTTGAAAAGCATTACAGGATTAACACTAAGCTTAATTTACCTAAAGAGGTAAAAAATCTTAACAAGCAGATCCGTATTGCTGAAGAGTTAGTCTCAGAAAGAAATGCCACCGTGTTTTTAAGCTCTGATGCTACTTTTTGGAATGAAGCTGTAAATACAGTAGAAAACGCAGATATCTGCTAATGCTTGATACAGCCACGGTTTAGAAGCTGTGGTTGGATTGAAAAAAGATGATTAAATGGAAAATTCTTAATATTTTCCAGAATTGCATTTACAACAGAAGTTTGAATTACCAAAGAAGCTAATCAGTTAAATTTATTTTCTCAATTTTGAGGATCCTAATATGCTCGTTTCAAAAACTTACTCAGAAATTATTGATCATGATTGTTTACCTTCAATCAAAGTCTTTGTAATTGGAGAAGAGGCTATTTCAGCTATGAACAGTGTGTTTGACTAGTATGAAGGCTGTATAAATTACAAGGAACTCTGTTTTACATCTTCGCTAACAGTAATTTTTTAACTGCAAATTATGAGAAGATCCTCGATGAAATAGAATGTTGTTTTGATGATGATTGTAAAGAGCACTTTTGTCTGCACTTAGACAATAGTGTTCCGAAGGATACTTTCAATATCAGTATGTTAGTCAGCGACTTTAAATTTTGGATGAAAACGAAATTGGATGAGAACAAACTTTTGTGTGAAGAATCAATATATATTTGAAAAATTAGTTAATTCTAAGTGTTTACTAAGTTTTAAATCTTAATATTACTCTCGAGGTTGAGATGACGAGGAAGTTAAATCCCACAAGTTTTCTTAACGCAAGCAAGTTTGTTTTGATGTGCATTCATAGTGTTTAGTGTAGCAATACACATATACAGGTTCACACATACCTCATCCAGTCCCAGGCGTCTCCTTTGTCTGGGATTTTTTTTGCACTTTTTCTGCCTGATTTGAAACTTTCGTTTTGCAAAAAATTTCCCTTAAAATTGCACTTTTTATGCGTCATTCAATGTCTAGTTTTTGCCTTTTCTGATATAATTTAGATGTTAATTAACAAACGGAGTTTATATGCTACTTGACGAAGTAAAAGCTACTCTAGCCATGGAAAATCTAAGCCTGAATGAAGAGCAGGAAAAGCTGTTAAAGAGCTATGCTGATGGCAAGATAACCTTAAAAGAGTACCAAGAGCTTTTATTAAAACTTACCAAAGAGTATAAGGCTGCTTGAATTTTGGAAGCTTCGTCCTTCGACACAGTTTATTGCTATCCTGGAACTGAAGTTCTAATCAATAATTTTGGAGAACATGATCCTAAGGTTCTCTCTCAGTTAGAGAGAATGTGCACTGCTGCAAGGATTGTTGATCTCTTGAAAAAGCCGGTTTCAGGGAACTTCGATCTTACTCACCTAAAAAAGATCCATCACTATATATTTCAGGATATCTATACTTGGGCAGGACAGTTTCGTATGGTTAATATCTCCAAAGAGCTATTATTCTGCGATGCTAACTTTATTGAAAAAGAACTGAACAAGTTATTTTTGAAACTGAAAAGTGAAAACTACTTAAAAGACTGCACTGAAGATAACATTGCCTCTAAGGCTGCCTATTACTTAGGTGAAATCAATGCCATTCATCCTTTTAGAGAAGGCAATGGCAGAACTCAAAGAGAATTCATTAGAGAACTTTTGTTACCTACAGGCTTTTATGTAGATTATTCAAGATGCAATGCTAAAATGATGCTTTATGCATCAATCAATGCATTTGCTGGTGATTACACTTTAATGACTGAACTATTTGACAAGTGCATTGTCAGAAAACCTTTAAATTAGAAAACATGAATATTACAACTACACTTAAAGACAATTTTAAAATGCAGTTAGGCTCCTTCTATGTTGAAGTTTGGGGCTGTCAGATGAACGTTTATGACGCTGGTAGAATTAAAGACCTTTTAACTGCAGCAGGATTTGCTCAGGTAAATTCTCCTAAAGATGCTGACATCGTAGTCCTGGTTACTTGCGCTGTAAGAGCTAAAGCCGAGGATAAAGTATTCAATCAAATCGCTTCTTGGCGCCACACAGGTGACATCAACGAGGACACAATTATTGCTTTAGGCGGCTGTGTAGGTTCAGAACTTGCTGAACAAATTCTTGAGTTAGATAAGAGTGTTAATATCATTTTTGGACCAAGAACTATTCACCGTCTGCCTCAAATGATTGGTCAGTTTACAGCAACCGGTAAACCAGTTGTTGATGTTACAGCTGATGCAATTGATAAGTTTGACTATATGCCAGAATCAGGTCCTGTAGGTCCTAGTGCTTTTGTAACCATCATGGAGGGTTGTTCTAACAAATGTACTTACTGCATCGTACCCTATACTCGTGGTGAAGAGCAGTCTCGTCCTGTTCAAGACATTTTAGATGAGTGCGTAAACCACATTGCAAACGGTGTTTTAGAGATCCATTTATTAGGACAGAACGTAAACTCATATCATGGTTTAAATCCTGATGGTTCTATCTGCAATTTCTCATCACTGCTATACGAAATTGCTGCAATTCCAGGTGTAGAGAGAATTAGATTTACAACCTCTAATCCTATGGACTTTACAGATGACATCATTAAAGCTGTACACGATCTTGAGGTGATTTCGGATTCTATCCATGTACCTATTCAGTCAGGTTCTGACAGAATTTTACAGGCTATGCACAGAAGATATACAGCAAAGCAGTACATTAACCTTGTAAAAAAATTACGTGAGGCAAGACCTACTGTACATATCTCATCAGACTTTATCGTAGGTTTCCCTGGTGAAACTGATGAAGACTTTGAAGAGACCATGAAAGTTGTAAACGAAGTAAAGTTCGATCAGAGCTTTTCTTTTGTGTACTCAATAAGACCTGGTACCCCAGCTGCTAAACTTGAAGATCCTGTACCTAAAGAGGTAAAGATGCAACGTCTTTACAGATTACAGAACCGTCTTGAAGAGTTAGCTTCAGAATATACTCAGTCTTTCTTAGGAACTACTCAAAAATGTCTTGTAGAAGGCACCTCAAGAAAAGATGAAAGCGAATTAAAGTCACGTTCTTCATCAGGTCGTATCGTAGTCTTTAAAGGACCTTTATCTTTAGTAGGCAAGATGGTTGATGTAAAGATCACCTCTGTTATTGCCCATACTCTAAAAGGTGAATTAGTTTAAAAGATCTTGTCATGCTAAAACAGCATGACAATTTTATAAGGCAAATTAAGTAATGAATAACGTTGTTACAGATTTCTCACTAGAACCAGATAATAAAGACAGAATTGCCTATTTAGTCGGTCCTGAAGATGAGAATCTTAAACAAATCGATAAAAGATTAGGTGTAAAGATCACCTACTCTGGCGCTCATTTCCATATTGAAGGTGCTCCTTCAAAAGTAAAAAAGGCTGAGAAATTAGTTAAAAGCCTTTATGTAGATACAGCTCCTTTAAAAGGTACTAAAAAGCCATCAGAAGTAACTCCTGATATGGTTCATTTAGCTATCACTGAGTTTTCTCATGTAGAAAATGATGACCGTGATTATGAAAAAGATGAATCAAAAGGCTCTATTGATTCTCTGTACCACAAAGCTAATAACTTTAAGACTAAAAGAGGCTTTGTAAAAGCAAGAACCTCTAATCAGTCTGACTATATCACTAAAATCAATTCTCATGATGTAAGCTTTGGTATTGGACCTGCTGGTACCGGTAAGACCTATCTTGCTGTAGCTGCTGCTGTTGATGCTCTAGAGCGCAATGAAGTACGCAGAATTATTTTAACAAGACCTGCTGTTGAAGCTGGTGAAAAATTAGGTTTTTTACCTGGAGATTTATCTCAAAAGGTTGATCCTTACTTAAGACCACTTTATGACGCGCTCTTTGAGATGCTAGGTTTTGAGAAAGTTGAAAAGTTAATTGAAAGACAGATCATCGAAATTGCACCTTTAGCTTACATGAGAGGTCGTACCTTAAATGATTCTTTTATTATCTTAGATGAAGCTCAGAACACCACTGTAGAACAGATGAAGATGTTCTTAACCCGTATTGGTTTTAACTCAAAAGCTGTAATTACAGGCGATCCAAGCCAGATTGACCTTCCAAGAAATGTTCGCTCTGGTCTTAAACAGGCAATCGAAGTTCTACATGCTTTACCTGAAATTGGCTTTACCTTCTTTGAGTCAGCTGATGTGGTGCGTCATCCTGTAGTAGCTGCTATTGTTAATGCTTATGATGCCTATGACAAAGAGCAGGCAAAATTAAAAGAGCAGATGTCTAAAGCTATGGATAAAGAATTCTCTAACAAGGAGTCTTTGTAATGGAAGTTAATATCGATCTGCAAATTGCTACAGATGAACCTTTAGAATCATACCCAAGTCTTGAGAAAATGACTTTATGGGCAAAGACAGCTCTAATTACCGGAGGTAGAACAAAAGACTCAGAACTTACTATCCGTATGGTAGACAATGCTGAGATTCATGAGCTTAACAAGACTTACAGACATGTAGACAGACCTACAAATATTCTCTCCTTTCCTTTTGAAATGCCAGAAGGGATCGAAGAATTACCAATTATTGGTGATCTTGTGATCTGCAAAGAAGTGCTAGAGCGCGAATGTATTGAGCAGAATAAGACTTTAGAAGAGCATTTCTGTCATTTAATCGTGCACGGATGTCTGCACTTAATTGGCTATGACCATATTGAAGAGTGTGATGCTCAGGTAATGGAACCCTTAGAAATCAAAGCATTAGCAGAACTTGGCTTTAAGAATCCATACGAAATTCAGTAATGTTTGGTCATTTGTGACAAAAATATTACCTTAACTATCAGTATTTAGGTAAGATTATACAAAGTTACAGACTACAAAATTCAGATAAGATAAGTTAGATAGAACACAGAGCTAAAAGGAACAAACATGAACGATAATCATGATGAAGAGCATGGTTCATTTTTATCAAAATTGTTCTCTAAAAAAGGAGAGCCTTCAAATCAAAATGAACTTGAGCAGGTAATTCATGAGGCATCAGAAAACGATGTGATTGATGAAGATACCGAGGACATGATCCAGGGTATCTTTGATATCAACCGACTGCGTGTCTCAGATGTAATGATCCCTAGCTCTGATATTGTAGCTATCAACTTAAATGCTACTTTAGAAGAAGCTGCAAGAGTTGTTCTAGAACACGGTCACTCACGTTACCCTGTTATCAGTGAGGATAAGGATCATGTTGTGGGAATTCTGTTAGCAAAAGATCTTATTCCTTATACTGCAGGTCTTAAGACATTAACTGGCGGTATCAGATCTCTTTTAAGAAATCCTGTGATTGTACCAGAGGCAAAGCATGTTAATGCTATGCTCAAAGAGTTCCAGCAAAACCGCTTCCATATTGCTATTGTTGTAGATGAATTTGGTGGAGTTTCAGGCTTAGTTACCATTGAGGATATCTTAGAGATCATCGTAGGTGATATCGATGATGAATATGACACTCAGGTAAATTCAGAGAACATCATCAGGAGTAAAGATGATGGTTCATTCATCATCAACGGTCTTACTCCAATTGAAGAGTTTGATGAGTACTTTGAAACTGATTTAGCATCGTTAGCCGATGTTGATACCGTAGCAGGTTTAATTACCCATGTATGGGGTAAATTCCCTAAAGTAGGTGAGTGCATTGATATCAAGAATTTCCACTTTAAAGTTCTTGAGGCTAATGAAAGAAGAGTTCATCTTTTAGAACTTCATATATCTGAAAAAACAGATGAAGAATAACAGAAAAACTCCCCCAATAAACTAAAGTTATATTTATTTAAAAGCTGCATTCGTGCAGCTTTTTACTCAATAAAACAAGAGCATCGTATGTTTAAAATTATTTTCTTTTTAATGAATGCTTTAGATGGCTCAAGAATTTTGAACCTCGTAAACAGTAAGTGGGGAGGAGCACTCTGCGCTATTGTTTTAGGCGTGTTATTAAGCTGTGCTTTAGCTCCATTTGAAATTTGGCCTACTGCAATTTTGGCATATTCATTTTTGATGATGCTTTTATCTGTTGCCAAATCTAAAAAGAAAGTATTTTTTACTACACTGCTCTTTTATGCCTCATATGCAACAGTTTCTCTTACATGGCTTAACTTTGTCATGGAAGGCTTTGGAGAGCTACCTTCTGTCCTCTCTAATTTTGTAATTGTACTATTTAGCTTTTTATATATTGCTCTACCATATGCAATTTTAAACACTCTAGCTTTTTACCTCTCAAAAGGTAAAACTGCAGTCTTTTTAATCAGCTTTATGCCTGTAGCATTTATCTTGTCAGATTTCTTTACCGGCTGGTTCTTAACTGGTTTTCCTTGGTTATATCCAGGCTACAGCTGTGTAGAGGGTCCTTTAAAGAACTTTGCTCCATTTATTGGTGTAAGAGGTATCAGTGCTTTAGTTTATATTATGTCTGGAGCAATTGCCTTAACAGCGTTACGCAGATTCCTTTTCTTACCAATTGCAGCCGTAATTCTGCTTTTAGGTATCTTCTTGGAAGGTGTTAGTTTTGTAACACCTCTAAAGGCTGTTGATGTCACCATGGTACAGGGTAACATCGAACAGCAGGTAAGAAATGACGGTTCTAGAACAAATGAAGTTGTAGCTACTTACTGGGATCTTACCAAGGATAAAATCAGAAAAGACCGCCTGATTATTTGGCCGGAGTCTGCCCTGCCTTTTGCTCTTGAATACGGCACCGCTTTAGTTGAGGAATTAAACAATGCTTTTAAAGAGAAAGACAGTGCACTAATTACAGGTATTCTCTCCACTCCTGATGCTGGTATTCATGCCTATAACTCTATCATTGCATTAGGTGAAACATCTGATGTACTCTCAATTACTCCATACAACAAGCGAGAGCTAGTACCATTTGGAGAAATCGTCCCATTTGCCGATCTTTTAAGGCCTTTAGGTTCAATCTTTGTAATTCCAAATTCTAGCTTCTCTTATGGAGATAAAGTTCAAGAGCCTATCAAAGTAAAGGGATTAGGGTTCACTCCTGCAATTTGTTATGAAGCTATCTTCCCTGAAACTGTAAAAGCAATGGATTCTGATAAGACTAATGCTATTGTAATGTTATCTAATGATTCATGGTTTGGACCTACTAAAGCTCCAGTACAGCACTTGAACATTGCAAGAATGAGATCGTTAGAATTACAAAAACCAATGCTAAGAGATACCAACAGTGGTATCACAGCTTATATCGATGAGTTTGGAAAAATTCAAAAAGTAATGCCAACAGATGTTGCTTCAAGCATTGACTTTACCTTTACGCCTGTATCAGGACAAACTCTTTACAGTAAGATTGGTAATTATGGGGTGCTCGGAATTATAGTTTTATTGATCCTGTTCGGAATTTATGGAAATGTAAGAAAACCAGACGAGCTTAAAGAACAGATGAATAAGCTGATTAGACCATAATCAGAGTCATAAAAGTTAAAGTAGCGTGCTTTGACATTACTACAAATATTGCCTCTAAAGCACGTTACTTATTGATATACAAATTAAAAACACTAAAACTGCAAAAGGTCATTTTGAGTTGCCTTCTTCCCACAACTCAAATCCATTCATTTTGGCAATATGGTAAAAACGCATTAAAGTTGTGTTGTCATACTCATTAGTATTGATAAGTATGCTTCCAGACTTTTGCGTACTTATGATTTCTTCATTTCTTTTAACTAAACGCTGTAGTTGTTCTGTTGATGCTAACTTATCATTTTTACTTTCATTGCAAAGATGACAGATGGTATCACGAAGGTTTTGAGCTTGAGCAGCAGCTAAAGAGCAAGGGCTTTAATGTTGAGCTGTTCTTCACTGGCGACGCAGATATCGATCTGCAGAACAGACAGATCAAAAGACTAGCAGACAGCAATGTTGATGCTCTGGTTATAGGCTCAATTGATGGTAATGCCTTATCCATTAAAAGACGCCAAAGCTAAGAGCATTCCTGTAATTAGCTATGACAGATTGATTACAGGGACTGATGCTGTAACATACTACGTATCTTTTGATAATCAGCAAGTATGTAAAATTCAAGGACAGTACTTAATCGACAAGCTAAAACCTACAGTAGATGATCCTAAAAATATTGAGATCTTTTACGGCTCACTGGATGATAAAAATGACCTCTTCTTTTATGAAGAGGCAATGCAGATCTTAAAACCTTACATCAATAGCGGTGCGTTAGTAGTAAAGTCAGGAAAAATCTCACCTAATGAGACGAATGTTCCTGGTTGGAGAACCGATCTTGCAAGTAAAAGAATGGATGAAATTCTTGATACTGTAGGGTATGGTGCTAATGGAGGCGTAAAACTCGATGGCATTTTATCTCCAGCTGACTGCTTAAGCGATGGCATTATCTTTACTTTAAAGAAAAAAGGATACACTCCGTCAAATATTCCTGTAATTACAGGACAGGATGCCACAGCTGAAGCTTTACGGAATGTAAAAGAAGGTTATCAGGCGATGACCATCTATAAATCAAGAGATGATCTTCATGATGCTGTTATAGATATTGTTAGATCTATTAGTTCAGGTAAAAAAGCTAACATAAATGACACTACAACCTATAACAACGGAGTAAAGGATATGGATTCATTTCCATGTACTCCTGAACTAATTGATAGATCTAATTTAGCAAAGTTACTTTAAAAGCTAATTTTGGCTCTTACACTCTATCTTAAATAACGCCTCACTTGAGGCGTTGCTTTTTATTTAGGAAGCTATTAACCAAAACGACCAGTACCTGTTCTTTTGAGAATAACTACTGTTAAGAAGAGCATAACAAAACAGCCTACAAAGCTTAGGATATAGCGCCATAAAGGAAGCTCTTCAGCTGATTTAGAATAGCTGTTTACAAAATCGCCTAAATGACAGCCTCGAGATGAGCAAGTTACTTTTCTCCCCATCTCGCCTTGAATATACCAAATATGCTTTGGATATTTTGAGATTACACCATAAGGACTTAAAACTTCATTAGCTTTTCGATTAAAGTTGTTCATCAATCTTAAAAGCGCCTTAGGATCAGATTGATAACTCTTAATGTCGTTATATGACAGGCCTGGCTCTAAATTTACAATTGAGTCATGTGTACTAAATCCGTTTTCAGCAACAACTCTATCTAAAATATTTCCTTCTTTATCGATATCAACGCAAATTACACCTTTGCTTGAAATTACAGCATCCTTTTTAATTATAAAGGTATCGGCAATTCCATTTGAAAGATCAAGCTGACCACCTCGACTGATTTCAAGTTCTTCAACAGTGTTTAAGCCTTTTTGGGCACCTTTAAAGTTAACAACTGAATCAGCTACATACAGACGTTTTACATCTAATGTACCTTTTACTGTTGTGTGTCCACCAAAGGCTGACAGAATAAGTGACTTACCAGTAATATCTCCATCAATGACTACTGATGACTTCTTGTCAGGAACATAGCGGAGCAACTTGTTTTCCATAGAAGAGTCCGCGCTCTTTACACCAAAATTTACATTGGTATACAAAGATGAGAGTTTCTTTTTAACTTCATAGGCATTGATTGGCTTAAAAGGCGCATCAAACTGTAAGACACCAGGAAGTAAGGCATGGTTTTTATGGTTGGCATAAAAAGCCTTACCATTATCACCAAGATAAGCGAACCAATTTGAAATAATATCGCCACTAACTTTAGCTCTATTCATGAAATTGATTTGTTTTACATGAGCAGATTCATCAATATAGATTGAGCTCTTTTTGCCTGATACAGAACCTTTAATGTTAAGTTCTGAAACTATAGGTCCTCTAATTTCCTCAGGTGCAGCTACGCTTTGAGCGTTCTCTCTTTTTAAAATTCCCATCTGAGCATCATAAGTTCTTACTCTTCGGTATGAACCTTGGTATTCACGCATATCGGATAGAACATTTGAGCCAAAGTCAAATCTGATGCCTACGCCATCTTCAGAGTTTGCAGATACTGAACCTTCAATGTTGAGAACATTGTCTCTTCCATAAGTTACAGCAATACCACTTGAACCTATACCATTCTCATAGATAGCGGTGCTCTTATCAACGGTAATGTTGTTATAAGAACCATCAATTCTGATACCAATTGAAGCATAGCCTACGCTTGCTATGGTGCCTTTCTGTACAACATCGTTATAGTTACCAAAGACATGACTTGCAATTGAAACTGGTATTCTTGAAGGTTGATCGGTCTTATAGTCATGGATAGCATCTGACCAGGCATAAAAGCCCTGATTAAAGATGATGTGATTTCGATGTAATTTAGTGCCACTCTTGTACAGTGAATTTGAATAAAATTCCCTGTCATTAATGTTGTAACCCAAATCCTTTAACATCATCAATTCAGCCTGAGTATAAAAGCCATAATTGATAAAAGACGAATCAGATAGGATGGTGTTTCTTAAATTCAGGTAAGGACGGTTATTAAACCCAAAGTGCACAGCTAAATTAAGAGCTTTGTTAAAAGGGATCTTGTCATGAGTAACTGTAGCCTGACCTAATAGAAGTTGGGTATTGCGTCCTCCAAAATAGAGTCCGCACTTATCAATAGATGAATAAAAGCAGTCTTTACCAAAATCAGAAAACTTGTTTTCAGGCTGGATGTACTTACCTAGTTTTTCTGAATATAAGTTACTATCGAATGAGGTTAAAGTTTTATAAAAACCTTTAGTATCATGTGAAGAGCGAAAACCTAATAAAGCAGGAAAAGAGCTTAATAGTTTAAAGGAGTATGACTCATTTATACCATTGTCAGGAAGTTGCTTTAATTGTAGCTTTGATCTATATAGCTCAAGATCTTTTGAATAATTGATTTCAATTAAACCAAAAGAGCGCTCATTTTCTCTTACACACTTACCTTTTAAATCAGCTTCTAATATACCTAAACCAGAGCAAACTGAATCAAAAGAGTAAAAATCGTCATAGCCACGAGTAACTCTATTTTTATCTGTATCTACAACTAAAGGTATCTTATAGAATTTGCCTTTTTTTATGTAATCTTTGAAAAGATAGGTCAAAACACTAGAAGTGTTAGCATCCACATAATCTGACAAAGTGTCATTTAAGACAGTAAGAGTCTTAGGTGGCTTTATTTTTCCTTGAGTTTTGCTTTCAAAAAGAACATCAACTTTCTTTTCTGATGATTCAATGAAAGGAGTAAACAGAGAATCTTTAAGCCAGAACATCTCTTCAGGTTCTGGCTTAGCAGTAAACAAGTCATACAGCGTTGATTTTGGTTTACCAAATCGAGGATCCACATATCCTGGAAGCTCGATTTGCGCAAAACTAGTTTGTGACAGCACTAAGGTCTGTATTAAAACGGCTAACGCTGTTACTTTGATTCTCATTAATAACTACAGTTAAAACTCTGGTGGATTTAGGAGCACTGGTCGACCTGAACGCTCATCAAGTGCCTTTTTAAGAATATCCTGATTGATTCTTGGATCTTTGAAGAATTGTAACTGAGCTTGTGTGAATGAGAATGGGACGGTTGTATCAAAATTCTCAAATTCTGATTCACTTCTTGATAGAGGCTGATGAACCTCAATATAGAGATCTCCATTTGGCTCTTCAGCAAATTTAATTGGTTGATTAATGAACTCTACACGAGTACCAACTGGAACCTTATGGAATAAGGTCTCGTTATCCTCATTACGCAGACGGACACAGCCATGACTTACACGTAAACCGATACCAAAGTCAGCATTAGTACCGTGAATTGCATAAAGCTTTCCCACGTACATAGCATATAGTCCCATAGGATTATCAGGACCTGCTGGAACTACAGCTGGTAAATACTCACCTTCAGCAGCATATTCAGCTCTCATCTTAGCTGTTGGAGTCCAGGTAGGACCAGCCTTTTTACGCTCTACTTTGGTAACCCAAGCCATAGGTGTACCTTTACCTAACTGACCGATACCAATTGGATAAACTTCTACATTACCGCCATTAAAATAATACAGTCTCATTTCAGCAGAATTGACGATAATGCCCTCATGAACTGTTGGGGGTAAGATAAGTTTTGTAGGAATAATTAGTTTTGAACCTTTAGCAGGAACGATAGGATCAACCTCTGGGTTTGCCTCAATCATATTAGACAAACCTAAATGATACTCTGCTGCAACATACTCTAAAGTAGTAGTTCCAGTATCGTTAATTGAATAAACCTGCTCTTCACCTAAAACCTGGTGACCATTTAAAGGATAAATATTAGTTGTGGCTTGAGCTACCTGAAAAGAAGCTGCTAAAGATACTGCCAATGCTAATTTTTTTAACATGATAAATCTGTCTCTACTTTTTACTTTTTGTACAGTTTTCAAAACTGTGCTAATTGTACTATTTTTATAAACAAAATGCGCAAGAGCGCACAATTTTGTCTTTATGGAACAAAATGAATTATTTCAAAATTACCAAAAGCTGATGTTATTGCTCACCTCTTTCCATATATTTTTGCGTGATTTTGGTCAAATTTGCCTATAAATGTGGCAAAATATGAGATTATTTTTAATTAGATTTTTTTATTGATTCTTTTAAATAAAGAACCGCATAAAGTTTTAAAGTAATTTTCGGAGCAATGTCGATGTCTGCCAATAAAGTTGCATACAATCCACAAGAAATTGAGCCAGAAGTACAAAAATACTGGGCCGATCATCAAACCTTCCATGCAACAGAAGATAAGAATAAAGAAAAGTATTACTGCTTAGTTATGTTCCCATATCCATCAGGACGCTTACACATGGGTCACGTACGTAACTATACCATTGGTGACGTAATTGCACGTTTTAACCGTTTATTAGGTAAGAATGTTTTAGCCCCTATCGGTTGGGATGCTTTCGGTATGCCTGCTGAAAATGCAGCTATTAAGAACAATAAGCAACCTAGCGACTGGACCTATTCAAACATTGACTACATGAAGAAGCAGTTAAAGTCATTAGGTCTTTCTTACGATTGGGCAAGAGAAGTTGCTACATGCCGTCCTGAGTACTATAAGTGGGAGCAGAAGTTCTTCGGTGAGTTATACAAGAAAGGCTTAGTTTACAAGAAGCTTTCAACTGTTAACTGGTGTCCTGTTGATCACACTGTTCTTGCAAATGAGCAGGTTGAAGATGGTTGTTGCTGGAGATGCGGTTCTAAAGTTGAGCAGCGTGAAATTCCTCAGTGGTACTTAAAGATCACTGCTTATGCTGATGAATTATTAAAAGACTTAGATCAATTAGACGGTTGGCCTGAGCGTGTTCGTACCATGCAGCGCAACTGGATTGGTCGTTCTGAAGGTTTAAATATCACCTTTAAGGTTGCTGACAGTGATGAAACCTTTACTGTTTATACCACTCGTCCAGATACCTTCATGGGTATTACATACATTTCTATTTCAGCAAATCACCCATTAGTAAAGAAATGCTGTGAGACCAATCCTGAGTTAGACGCTTTCTGTAAAGAGTGCCGTACTCAGAAGTTTGCTGAAGCTGATATTGCAACCATGGAAAAGAAAGGTATGGCTACAGGTCTGTATGCTATCCACCCATTAAATGGTCGCAAGGTTCCAATTTATGTAGCTAACTTCGTAATTATGGATTACGGTACCGGTGCTGTGATGTCAGTTCCAGGCCATGACGATCGTGATTATGAGTTTGCTAAGAAATACGGCATTGACATCATTCCTGTAATTAAGGCTTCAAAAGATTCAGATGATCCTGATTTATCAGAACACGCTTTCACTGAGCACGGTATTGCCTGCCACTCAGGTGAATTTGACGGAATGAACTTTGAAGAAGCTTTCAAAGCAATTGCAGACAAGCTAGAGTCAATGGGCTGTGCTCAGAGAAAGGTAAACTACAGATTACGTGACTGGGGTATTTCTCGTCAGCGTTACTGGGGTGCACCTATTCCAATGTTAACCATCGATGAGACTGGTGAAATTGTTCCTGAGTTAGATGAAAATCTACCAGTTGAATTACCTAGCAATGTTAAGATCGATGGCGTTATCTCTCCATTAAAGACAGATGAGAGCTGGTACAAGACCACTTATGAAGGCAAGGCTGCTACTCGTGAAACTGATACCTTTGATACCTTCATGGAATCATCATGGTATTACGCTCGTTACTGCTCACCACGTGACGAAAAAGAGATGTTTGATAAGGATGCAGCTAACTACTGGTTACCAGTTGATCAGTACATCGGTGGTATTGAGCACGCTGTATTACACTTACTGTACTCACGTTTCTTCTTCAAGTTATTACGTGATGCTGGTATGGTTAAGTATGATGAGCCATTCAAGCGCTTATTATGCCAAGGCATGGTACTGGCAGATGCTTACTACTATCTTGATGAGAACGGCACTAAGAATTGGGTAAATCCATTAGATGCAATTCCTACCCGTGACGATAAGGGCAACATCGTTTCTGCTGTAGATAAAGACGGTCATAAACTTCACCACGAGGGTATGATTAAGATGTCTAAGTCAAAGGCTAACGGTATCGATCCTGAAGATATGGTAAGAATGTATGGTGCTGATACTGTAAGACTGTTCATGATGTTCGCATCTCCAGCTGAATTAACACTTGAGTGGAGACAGTCTGGTGTTGAAGGCTCTCAGAGATTCTTACGTAAATTATGGTCACAGGTTCAGGATTTAACCTTAGCAGGTCCATGTGTAAAACTAGACAAGTCTAAACTAACTCCAGAGCTACGTAAGCTACGTCATGATCTGCACTTAACTATTGAGAAGGTAACCGACGATATCGGTCGTCGTCAGACTTTCAATACTGCAATTGCAGCTATCATGGAGCTTCTAAATGTTGCTTCTAAGTGCACTGACACTGATGAGGTTTCAATGGCTGTTCGTTATGAGGTATACAACAACGTAGTGCTAATGCTCTACCCTATCGTTCCTCATATCTGCTTCAAGCTATGGTCAATCTTAGGCAACACTACCGAGATCGATAAAGAGACTTGGCCTACTGTTGATAAGGATGCTTTAAAGGAAGACGAAATTACTGTTGTTGTTCAGGTAAACGGCAAGGTTCGTGCAAGAATGAGCATTGATCCAAGTCTTGATGAGAACACAGTAACTGAAAAGGCTTTAGCTACTGAAGAAGTTAAGAAGTTCACAGATGGTAAACAGATTAAGAAGACCATCTATGTTAAGGGCAGATTAGTTAACATCGTTGCTATCTAAAGTTCTTAAAAGACTTAAAAAAAGCAATACAACTAGGATATGCAGTAAATAGGTAAAGGCGGTAATAATGAAATTCAAGCTTGTTTGTATAGGCGCACTGATGCTTGGACTTAGTTCTTGCGGATTCCATGTTCCAAATCAGAACAGGCTTGGTTCTAATATTTCAGAAATTGCAGTCTCTGGTTCTTATCACAACAAGTTCTATAAGCTAGTTGTGCATAAGCTTGAAATGAGAGGTATTAAGGTAGATTACCAAGGTACCTCTAATAGATCCCATGAGGAAAGAAAGGATATTCCTACTCTTTCAATTACTGCTCCTAGTGTAAGTTTGCCTCTTGCTTCCATTAACTCTAGAGGTGCTGCGCTTGAGTACAATGTTATTGTAAGAACTCAAGCAAGACTTACTATTCCTAACAGTTCAAAACCAATCATCATGAGAAACGGTCTTACTAGAACTACTCTAAATAAGGCTGATAATGCTCTAGCTTCAACTAATGAGCAGGAGCTTGTAATTGATGAGTGCTATGAAGTGTTAGCAGATCAGATGATTGCAAGAATTAACTATCTTGGGAAACAATCTGATCCTGATGAACCTTTTGTAGCTCCTGCTGAATTACTTTTAGCAAAAGATGAAGATAACAATGACATATATATTGATAACTCAAGAAATATGACATTGTTAGAAGCTCTAAGTGCTAAACAGGATGCTGAAATTGCTCAAGGTAAAGCTGTAAGTTTAAGTGATCTGAACAATGGTATGAAAGTACTTAATAAGAATAAAGAGTACTCTCTGCCTAAGGTAGAACCTAAGATCCCTCATGAGGCTCCAGAGTCATTATCTGAAGAAGGTTTCTTGAAGACTGAAGATAACGAAAATAAATAATATGTTTTAATAAGTTAATAGAAAGTTCAAATTGAAAAATTTGGGCTTTTTTATTTGATTAAGTAAGACAAGGATAGAGAATAAGTATACCCATTCAGTAACCTTATATTATTACTAATAAAATTACTGTATACTAGACTGGTTACTTAGGTAACACCGGCGGTTCTAGACTCCTAGACCACTGGAATGGCCTAGGAGCTAGAACCATATTTTTATCTAAAACAAAGGATTTCTTATGAAATACTTTTTTATAGTTGTGGTTCTAGTTTTACTGTTATGGTGCCAGCCAGTTTGGTAAGATAGAACCGCAAAGAGCAGAGGTTTCCTGCCTCTGCTTCCATTATAGGATATATCCGGTCTTTTTCAAGTTTTTGATTGTAATCATCAAACAAATCAAAATATTAGCCACAGTTTAAGTTTTCAATAATTGGAATTATCTGTTGATATCTATAGATGTAATTACTTGTGTTTTTTATCGCTAATTATTAGAATTTCACTAATTATCATACTTTAAAAACTCTCAATTTGAGCTTTTCAAAGTTTAAACATCACACTTAGTTTGCAGTAATATCTTATGTCTTTAGCTCCTGTATATGTCTTTTCTAGCGATGATCCTTTTTTAAAGAATGAAAGAAGTAAAGCTGTCATTGCTCAAGCCAGACAGGAACTACCACAAGCAGAATTCATGCTCTTTACCTCATCAGATTTAACCTCAGGATCTGTAGCTAATTTGGCACGCCTTGAGAACGAACTTATTGATCCTGGTTTATTTGGTGGCGACAGAATTATTAAGATCTACTTAAATGATTTAAATTCCATTGCAGTACAAGTGCTGCAATTATTAGCCATGCGCTCAAGACCAGGTGTAGTCACTGTCGTTGAAATAGGCAGGATAAACTCAGCTCTTGCCAAAACAGCTGCAGGAAATTCCCTAAAAGATGATTTTGGAAAAACCAAAAGTATTGATGGCAAAGCAAAGATCGTCATTGCGAATCTAAAATTTATTGGCGCTCAAATTGAGGTTATGTATCCACCAGAGGGTGATAAGTTCTCGATGTGGATAAGAAATCATGCAAGAAACAAATTCTCTCTTTCCGTTCAAGATGATGCCTTGGAATTTTTAAGCTTGAGTTGCGAAGGTAATCTTGTGGCAGTAGATCAGTTCTTTGAACTTGTAAAAATAACAACATCATCAAATGTAGTGACACTGCAACTAGCATCTGACTACATTTCTGGAAATAGCCGTTATACCGGATTTGAATTTGCAGAAGCTGCTGTTCTTGGAGGAAAGAACAGTATAAGAGCACTAAATATCTTATCATCTCTTACACAGACAAGTTCACTCTCTCAAGTACTACCTTTAGTTATTGGTAATTTTGATAGATTACTTTATGCCATTGGCCTTTTAAGAGGTCATAGTGAACTTTTAACAGGCAGAGTTAACTACAAAGATAAGATGATGTTTTTCAAACCATTAAGGATTAGTGCTCTAACTACCATGGATGCCGCTACCTTTGCTGCTAAAAACATGCCTCAGGATTTCTATGACTATTTAGTAAGTGAACTGGCATTAGCATCTAAAGCATATCAGGCTTTCAATAATGATGAAGCTCTAATGCATTTACAAAACATGGCAGTATCAACCTGTAACAGCAATGTAAGAGCACTAAAGGCATTGTAATGAGGATAGGAATTTTAGGCGGATCATTTAATCCTGTACATAAAGATCATTACCTTTTAGCATCTTATATCAAAGATGTTTTGTCATTAGATAAGTTTTTGATAATTCCTAATGCCATGCCACCTCATAAGAATACCTGTCATATTTCTTTTGAAGATAGAGTAAAGATGTTGTCACTCACATCTTTTGATAGGGATGAATTTGAAATCAGTGATATAGAGAATGATCCTTCTATTCCACATTACAGTTATGACACATTAGAGAAATTACATAACCTCTACCCTCATGATGCTTTATTCTTTTGTATGGGAATGGACTCTCTTGCCTATCTTGATAAATGGCATAAGGGATTAGAACTAATTAAGTTTTCTAATCTTGTGGTGACAGGTCGCGAGGGCTATTCATATAATGACATCAATCAGGATGTCACTCCCTTTATACAAAACTATGGACTTCTAGGGAAGGACAAACTCGGACTTTGTGAAAACGAACTTTTAAAGTTGCAAAATCATGATTTTATAAATAAACACTACTGTATCATTCTTAAAAGGTGTTTTCATAACGTAAGTTCTAGTAAAATACGCATAGAATTTCAGGATTTTTATCAAAAATATGCAAATTTTGCTAAAAAATCAGAATTTTTTGAACATATTGATGATTATCCTTGCTGTAAGCAATTTTTAGATAAAGCTGTGATTGAATACATTCTTGATAATGGTATTTATAGACAGCTCTAAGTGATAACAAAATTATCACTAAAAGTACTTATAAACTTAGGAACAATTTTGGAAAAAGAACTTTTAATCAAGAAGTGTGTAAAAACACTCGAAGACTCTAAGGCTCACGACTTAGTTAATATCGATTTAAACAATAACTCTTCAATTGCAGATAACATGTTAATCTGCACAGGCACCTCTAACCGTCATGTAAGCGCAATTGCCCAAAGACTTGTAGATACTCTGTATAAAGATGGCTTAAAGCAGATTAGAGTATCTGGTGAAACCTTAGGCGAATGGGTAATTGTAGATACAGGAACTCTGATGGTTCATATCATGCAACAGGAAATTCGTGAGCGCTATGAATTAGACGATCTTTACCGTTGTATCGCAAGTGGTGTTGCTGAATAAAACTAATTAAACGAGATTAGATAGCTCATGAAGATTATCTTACTTGCTGTCGGCACTAAGATGCCTGGCTGGGTTCAGGAAGGCTTTAACGATTATCAGAAGCGTTTTCCATCTGAGATGAAACTTGTCCTAGAAGAGATCCCTCCTGTAAAGAGAAATGGTAAAGGCTCTGAGGAAAAGGCTAAAGAATTAGAAGCAAAACTTATCTTAGAGGCTCTACCTAAAAAGGCCTATATCATCGCTTTAGATGAAAGAGGTAAACAGTACACATCACTAGAAATGGGACAAAAGGTAGGTTCATGGCAGTCATTAGGAATGGACGTAGTGCTGATTGTTGGTGGACCTAATGGTCTTACTGATGAGATTAGACAAAAAGCCAATGAGATGTGGTCTTTATCTAAATTGACTTTACCTCATCCGCTTGTAAGAGTGTTTTTAGCTGAAACTATCTATCGTGGATACAGCATTTATGCAAATCTGCCTTACCATAGAGCATAAGCACCAAACTTAAAATTAAACTGTTTTTACGGTCTATAAAGTCTTTACCTTATAAAGGTGTTTTATTATTCTTGAAAACTGAACTTTTTTCGTAAAAAAAGACAAATTTCAAAGATATTTTTCAAGTAAAACGTTAAAATAACAAATTCAAGCAAAGACCGTAAACAAAGAAAAATTTATTAAGCCTAATAATTACCAAACAGAGTTAAAAGTTGTTTTTCAGAAGCAGTAAAAAGCGCAAAGAGCGTGCTCTTTTTAGCTCGAAAAATGAAAAGAAAAGTTCTTCAAATAAGTCTGACAACAAGACTCGTAATGAGGAATTAGAAACCAGCGTTTTTCGTTCTAGAGTTTTTATTTGTGTTGGTATCTCCATACTCATGGTGATAGTGCTTTTCTGCAACCTTTACTATTTGCAGATCATCTCTTTCAAAGACTATCAGACCAGATCAAATGAAAACAGAATCAAAGTGATGCCTGTAGTACCTCCTCGTGGCATTATCTATGACAGAAATCATGTGGTACTAGCAGAAAACTCCCCTGTTTATCATTTAGTAATTTTTCCTAATAAACTGATAAACACAGAACAGACGATTCGTGATCTGAATAAATTACTGTCTTTATCCTTATCAGAAAAAGACGTTAAGAGACTGCTTGCTGAATCTAAGACAAGAAAGCGTTTTTCTGGTGTGGAGTTATCAAACTTTTTATCAGAAGAGCAGATAGCTACCTTTGCTGTAAACTCTTATCGCTATCCAAATGCACAGGTTGTAGCAAACTTAAAGCGCTACTACCCTTTTGCTGATATCACTACCCATACCACCGGCTATGTTTCAAGAATCAACCAAAACGACGTTAAGAAACTTGAAGCTGAAGGCAAGATTGACAACTATGAAGGTTCTACAGAAATCGGTAAACTTGGTATTGAAAAATACTATGAGGATTACTTGCACGGCGTAACAGGATCTTCAAAGGTAGAAGTTAACAGTCATGGTCAGGTGGTTAGAACCTTAAACTTTGATCCTCCTGAGCCTGGTAAAGATATCACCTTAACTTTGGATATCAGATTACAGTACTATGCTCAGGAAATATTTGGCAAGATGAAAGGCGCTGTTGTGGCAATCGAACCATCCACAGGTGAGATTTTAGCTATGTACTCAAATCCTAGCTATGATCCAAATCCTTTTGTAAGAGGTATCCGAGGTGGTGAGTACCAGCGCTTATTAAATAACCCTGGGCACCCTCTTATCAATCGTGCAACTCAAGGTGGTTATGCTCCAGCTTCCACTGTAAAACCATTGATGTGTTTAATGGGATTGAATGAGGGCTTAATTACACCAAGTGGTTCTTTCTTTGGCCCTCCTTACTTTAAGTTACCAGGCTCTACCCACCAGTTCCGCGATTGGAGACCTTGGGGCCATGGTTGGATGGATCTGTACCGAGCTATTGAGATTTCAGCTGACACTTATTTCTACGATTTAGCTTATAGAGCTGGTATTAATAGAATTCATGACTACTTAGACCGTTATGGTTTTGGTAGAAAGACAGGTATTGATTTATCAGAAGAATCTCTAGGTATCAACCCAAGCCGCGACTGGAAAAGAAACCGTTTCCGTCAGCCTTGGCATTTAGGTGATACAGTACCTATCGGTATTGGTCAGGGTTATTGGACTTCTACTTTAATGCAGTTAGCAAAAGCACATTCAACCTTAGCTAACTATGGTGTAACTAGAACACCTCACCTTTTAAAGGAAGTAAGCGATCCTATCACAGGAAAAGTAAGCAAATACCAGCAGCAAGAGCCTTTAGATACACTAAAGATTAAAGATCCTAAATACTTTGAAGCTTGTCGTACTGGTATGTACCTTGTAGTAAATGGGCCAGAAGGTACTGGTAGACGAGCTTTTTTTGGAGCTAAGTATAAAGCAGCAGGTAAATCAGGTACAGCTCAGGTGGTATCAATTAAGCAGGGTGAAAAATACAACGCAAGCAGACTTAAAGTTGAACACCGTGATAATGCCCTGTTCGTAGCCTATGCTCCATTTAAACATCCAAGAATTTTAGTTGCAGTAATTCTTGAGAACGAAGGTGGTGGTTCTACTAAGGCTGCCCCTGTAGCAAGAGCAATCATCGATAAATATTTACTAGACTTATACCCTAACGGCTATATGGGTGATCCAAATCCTCATGTAGTAAAGTTTGGTATGGGCGGAAGCGTGGTACTTCAGTAGTATGACAGCAAAAGATAAAACAACATTAAGTCAGGTTAATGCAAACAAAGTTCATGGAACCTTTTTTTCTAAGCACCATGTTGACTTGCCTTTATTATTCGGTTTGTTTCTAGCTTTATGCTTTTCTTTATTTATCCTGTATTCAGCTTCAGGACAGGAAATTGATATGTTAACAAGACAGGTCACCAGAACCGGTGCAGCATTCTTGTTGATGATTGCAGTAGCGCAGATCCCTCCTCGCTATTATGCAAAGCTCTCGATTTATCTTTATATCTTAGGTCTTATCTTACTGGTTTTGGTAGAACTCTTTGGCGATATTTCAAAGGGAGCTCAGCGCTGGCTTAATTTGGGCGTGGTAAGAATTCAGCCATCAGAGATTTTTAAAGTTGTAATGCCACTTATGGTAGCCACTTTTTTATCTAAAGGCAGTCTTCCTCCAAAGATATTAAATACCATCATCGCCTTTGTGATTGTGGGCATGCCTACCGTATTGATTTTAATGCAGCCAGACTTAGGTACAGCATCTTTAGTTGCAGTTGCAGGCTTTATTGCAATTTTTATTGCAGGTCTATCCTGGTGGTGGATCATTGTAGGCGCAGGACTAGCAGCAGCTGCACTACCGGTGATGTGGAACTTTGTGCTGCATGATTACCAAAAGCAACGTGTCTTTACCCTTTTAGATCCATCATCAGATCCTCTAGGTGCTGGTTATCACATCATTCAGTCTAAAATTGCTATAGGCTCTGGTGGTCTTTATGGTAAAGGCTGGTTACAGGGCTCACAGTCTCAGTTAGACTTTTTACCTGAGCCCCATACAGACTTTATTTTTGCGGTTTTATCTGAAGAAACAGGTCTTGTAGGCTTTTTAATTCTAATGTCACTGTACTGCTTTATCATTGGCAGATGTGTGCTGATTACCCTGCAGACAAGAGATAACTTTGAAAGAATTTTGTGTGGTAGCTTTACCTTTACCTTCATGTTCTACATCTTTGTGAACATCGGAATGGTATCAGGTATTCTGCCTGTAGTAGGTGTGCCTCTACCTCTAATTAGTTATGGTGGTACAGCTATGATCACGCTGACTATTTGCTTTGGTATGATCATGTCTATTCATACTCACAAAAAGACTAATTTCTTTAGAGAGAATTAACAAAAAAAACAAGGAGACTGCTTATAGCAGCTTTTACATGAAAGCTTTTCTAAAAAGAACGATTAAACCTTTATTAGCAACCTTGGCGCTATCTTGTGCTGCAAACACTAATGCAGCAGATTTAAATGAGCTAGCCACCTTTGCTAAAGTGCCTGTTGAGTCTTTACAGGATGCTTTAAATCAAGCTGTATACCAGCAAAAGATCCTTGATGCAATTACAAGACCAGGAGAAGCAAAACCTTGGTGGCAGTATCGTAAGATCTTTATTACTGTCTCCAGAATTCAAGCTGGTGTTAATTTCTATTTTGAAAATGAAAAAATTCTTTTAAGAGCTCAAAACACCTATGGAATCCCTGCAGAAATTATCTGCGCTATCATTGGCGTTGAGACGCTGTTTGGTAAAAACATGGGATCATGGAAAGTCTTAGATGCTTTATATACTCTAGGCTTTAACTATCCTAAGCGTGAAGCTTTCTTCTCTAAAGAATTTGCCCGTTTTGTTTATTTAGCTAATCGTGAGAACTGGTCTTATGACAGCATTAAAGGCTCATACGCTGGAGCCATGGGCATGGGGCAGTTTATGCCATCAGCCTACATTGATTATGCTGTAGACTTTGACGGTGATGGTCACATCAATCTCTTTACAGATAAAGAGGACGCTATAGGCTCTGTTGCAAACTACTTTAAAGGTCACGGTTGGCAGACTGGTCGTGGTATTTGTTATGGCGTACATCCTCATAATGCAAACGTTGATGCTTTAATGAAAAAACAGTGGGATTTAACTGTTGAAGAGCTTTATGCCTCAGGAGCTACCACCAAAGTTAACTTGTCACCAAATCAGAAAGTAAGACTCTTTAGTTATGATCTTGAAAATGGTAGCAAAAGTTACGTTGTAGGTCTTAACAACTTCAACACTATCATGCGTTATAACACCTCTCCTTTGTATGCTAGAGCTGTTTTTGAATTGTCTGAATTTATTGCAATGAACGTAGATAAGATAAAGAGACAACGTGGCATTGAAGTACCACATAGGAGCAGAATACCTTGATTAAACAAAAATTATCCTTATTAAGTGTTCTTTGTTTATCTTTAGTCTTTATCTTGCAGGGCTGTTCCTCTTCAGGTCATGGCTCAGCAGGTGGTGGCTATACCTATGGTACCGGTCCTAACAAAACAAAACCTATGCCTGAAAAAGAAAAAGTGAATATTCAGGGTATTGGTGGAGCTAAGCCAATTTATGAAGCTCAAAGAACAGGTGGATGTAACAAAGATTACTCGGTTTTAGGCAAGAACTATATGATTTGGAATGGAGCTACCTCCTATATAGAAGAAGGTACTGCTTCATGGTATGGTCCTGGCTTTAATGGTAAAAAGACCTCTAATGGAGAAGTTTATAACCAGAAAGGGTTTACAGCAGCTCATAAAAACCTGCCCCTACCTTCATATCTTAAAGTTACTAATTTAAGAAATGGTAAAAAGGTTATTGTAAGAGTAAATGACCGAGGTCCTTTTGTGGGAACTAGAATTCTGGACTTATCTGAAGGTTCAGCTCGTGCTATCGATATGATCGGCACTGGAACTTCAAAAGTAAGAATTGAGCTTATTAAAGTAAATCCATCTGGCAGTTATGCTAATGCTGTAGGTACACCTTCTGGCTACAACATCACCCCATCATCAAATGGTTCTTGGGGATCAAGTTCTAGCTCATGGGGTACAGGTAATTCCGTAAGCAGAAGTATTAAGACCTATACAGCTAATAAGACTAAAAGAGTTTATACAAGACTAAACAACTATGTATCAAACAACGTCTTTAATAATTCTGCTGTAGCGGGTTCTGGTTATACTTCAACTAGCGCCTTATCCAAGGGCAACAGCTACATTCAGTTAGTAGCATGTAATTCAGATAAGATGGCAGAAGAAATTAAGGCTAATGTGTCAGGCAAGATCTCATATCCAGTGATTATTGCAAAGGAAGGAAATATCAACCGTGTACTTGTAGGACCTTTATCAGACTCTACAGCTCGCAGTGCCTTGAACACTTTAAAAAGAAAAGGTTATAGTGATTGTTTCATAAAAAAGTTTTAAAATTAACTAATTAAAAAATTTAACACTTTGAATGTTACTGTTTAAGTAATAAAACAGATTTTGAAACTGATTAAATAAATTATTATCAGGAAGACAAGATGTCAGTTAAACGTACTCTAAAGATTTCACTTTTTGCACTAGCATTAAGCTCAGTTTGCTCTTTATCTACTGCTTTTGCAGATGATGCAATTCCAGATCCATTTGCTGCTGTTAAAGCGCAAAATGGTACAGCTCCAGTTGCCAACCAAGCTCAGGGGGTAGCACCTGCTCCTATCGTAGTACCAGAGCCTCCTCAGTTTGAAGCTCAATCATGGGTTTTAATGGACTACTATTCAGGTCGTGTAATCTGTGAGCAGAATTCTCATGAAAAGATTTGGCCAGCATCGCTTACCAAGATGATGACTGCTTATGTTATCGGTATGGAGTTAAAAGCAGGTCGTCTTCATATGGATGATGATGTAACCATCACCGAAGACGCCTGGGCAAAGAAATACACAGATTCATCAAAGATGTTCATCGAAGTAGGTCGTACCATTAAGGTTGGCGATTTAGTTCGTGGCATTATCATTCAGTCAGGTAATGATGCTTGCGTAGCTATGGCAATTCATTTAGCGGGTACTCAAGAAGGATTCGTATCTGTAATGAACAACTACGCAGCTCAATTAGGTTTAAAGGATACCCACTTCTCAAACGTACATGGACTGTTTGATGAGATGAACTATTCATCAGCATATGATATGGCTTTATTAGGTAGAGCCATCATTCGTGATCTGCCTGATGAATACCCTATCTATTCACAAAAAGAATTTACCTTTAATGGCATTAAACAGTACAACCGTAACCGCCTCTTATGGGATAACTCAATGAAAGTTGACGGCATTAAGACCGGCCACTTATCACAGGTAGGTTATAACTTAGTAACCTCAGCTGTAAATGACAATATGCGTTTAGTTGCAGCTGTAATTGGTGCTAAATCTGAAAAGTTACGTGCTAACTACAATAAAGCCTTATTAACCTACGGCTTTAGATATTTCCAGCTTTACACTCCCGTACAGGCTAACAAGCCTCTTTTAAAGAGAGATGTAAGAATGGGTAAGCAAAGCCAGGTTGATTTAGTCATTGCAAAAGACTTAAATCTATTGATCCCTCGTGGCAGACAGAATGACCTGAAGTTAAGCTATAGATTAAAACGCAGCACCTTCATTGCTCCTTTAAAGAAAGGTGATGAATTAGGTGTTATCGATGTAAAGCTTGATGATAAGGTAATTAACTCTGTCCCATTAGTATCAGCACAAGACATCGAAGAAGGCGGTTTCTTTGGCAGAATGTGGGATAAGATTTGCTTATTCTTTAGCTCTAATGATGAAGAAGTATCAGAGCAAAAGTAATAAGATATTTTCAATCAACATTTAATATTGAAGGATTAAAGATGGCTGACGATTACAAAAAACTCGAAGAACTCATAAAGTTTCCTTCAGTTGTTGGATTTAGAGTGATTGTTGACTCTACTGTCGTAAATTCAATTGGTGAGATTAAGAAAGTTGTTGATGCAATTGAAAAAGGCGGTATGCAGGAAATAACTGATCCTCCACGCAAGAGTTCAAAAGGAAATTATGTGTCTTACACCATTCCTGTAAAGGTAACTACTCCTGATAATCTAAAAGCACTGTATCAGAAGATCGGCGCTTTAGATTGTGTAAAGCACGTAATTTAAAAGCTATTTGCTAGGATAAAAAGTGTCATACAAAGATCAAAATGACTTAAAGTTTGGCTCTGACATGTCTCGCTTCTTGAGTGCGACCTGTTATTTAGCTGCCTTAGCTTTAGTTGTAGGAATTCTCTTCGTGGTTTTAAGCTGCTTTAAGATTTCAAGCTATGCTTTTAAGACCTACGAGAGTATCGACAAAATTCCTTATAACAAAGTAGGTGTCTTATTTGGAACCTCACCTTTAGGCGCATCTGGTGCTCCTAATGAGTTTTTCACTTATAGGATCATGGCAGCATCTCAGCTCTTTAAGTCAGGCAAAATCGATTATATCTTAGTCTCTGGAGACAACCGTCATGAGTCTTATAATGAGCCTCGTCTCATGAAAAGAGCTCTGATTAAGGCAGGAGTTCCAGCAGAGAGGATCGTTTTTGACTTTGCAGGTATCAGCACACTCGATTCAGTAATTAGAGCTAGAAAAGTCTTTTTATTAAAATCAGCTACCTTTATCTCTCAAGGTTTCCAAAACGAAAGAGCTCTATTTATCGCTGATAAATATGACTTAAAGGCTGTAGGATTTAATGCAATCAATCCTACAACCAGTTTCATCAATCGTGTGGGAATTAGAGAGTTCTTTGCAAGAATTAAGTGTGTCTTCGATGTTTATATTTTAGATTCACAGCCTAAGTTCTTAGGAAAACCAGAAAGTATTGGTAAGAGAGCTCTGCCAAAAGAACTATCAAATAAACCTAAAAAGATGACCTCTCCTTTAAAGCAATTAACTGATAGTGCTGAGCAATTAAGACAGGCAGCTTTAATTGCAAAGTACGAGCCAATTGCCAAGCATTTGACCGATACAGCAAAACAGATTAAAACACATCAGGAAAAGCTTGAAGTTGAATATGATTATTCCCAAAATGCTCAGGAAGTAACCAATGAGCAGAATGAAATTCTATCAGAAGAGCAAAACGAAGCTCTAGAGCAAGCATCCGAGGTCGCTTCAGAAAGCTTGAATGCAGGTAACAGTAACACCACCTACATAGATCCTAATGAAACTCCAAGCGATGAGGCAAATGCAACTGAGCCAGAGAAAAAAGTAGTCAAGCGTAGTAGAAGAGTTCGCAAGGACATTAAAAAGTTCAACGGCGATCCATGGGATTACTACTAAGCATATTTAAAGCTTTTAATAAAGGAACACTCAAATTTGAATGTTCCTTTTGTTTTTTAGTCTGTAAGGAAAAGTCATGACAAAAGTTCTAGTTGTACAGTGCTCATCTAAATTCGGTGATGTCAAAGAAAACCTTTTAAAGCTTGAACACACACTAAAAGACTCCATTGATAAAGACGAAAAGATTGATCTTGTGGTGGTGCCTGAATTCTTTGCCACAAGTACTGATTATGTAAATCATGTAGTAGATGAAAATGGTGGTGAAATCTTAGATACAGTAAAGAAACTTGCTAAACACTACCATACAAATTTCATTGCAGGCTCCATTGTAAGAAAAGTAGGCAACAAAATTTATAACTCGTCTTTTGCCTTAAACCGCGAAGGAGAAGTGATTGGCATCTATGACAAGATCCATCTTTTTAACTATTTTGGTGGACAAGAAGGCACTAAATCCACACCTGGCAGCAAAATTTGCTGTGTAGATTTTGACTTTGGGAAAACCGGAATTGCTATCTGCTTTGATATCCGTTATCCGCTACAGTTTAGAGACATGATGAAACTTGGTGTAAAAATGATTGTTTTGCCTACAGCTTGGATCTTTCCAAAAGATCAACTTGAAGATCCGGCTTTTAGACAGGACTGTGTAGATATCTGGAGAGCAATGGCTAAAACTCGTGCCTATGATAATGAAGTGTACTTTGTTGTCTGCAATCAAACTGGTGTGATTTCACCGGTTATGGAAGGCTTGGGTAACTCCATGGTAGTCTCTCCTTACGGCAAGCTAGAAGAGACCTTAGACACAGAAGAAGGCGTTATCAAGGCCTATATTGATTTTAATAAGGTAGATATCGCAAGAGAGCAGTTTCCTGTACAGGAGCTCATTTAGAGAGCCTATAGAGTCGTTTTAGACTGAGCATGACTCAGTCTATCTTTAAAAGTTCACCTGTAGCAACATCATAGTTGGTTACAGCAAGTTCATTTACAGCACTTCTCTTAGTGATGTTTGAGTTAATTCTTCGACAAACCTCTAAGACTTTGATATTAAACTTACTGTAAATCTCACGGGCTTCTGGCACATCTGAATTTGATAATAAGAAACGAATTCCCCTCTTATGTAAATTCATACAGAAATCTAATAATCTAAACTGCTCAGTTTCTTTGAATTTGTCAGACTGATATGAGGTAAAGTTAGCGGTCTTAGATACAGGGAAATATGGAGGATCAAGATATACAAAAGAATTATCAGGGATCATTTCTAATAAAGAAGCATAATCCTGATTGTAAATAGCAACATTCTTATCATTTAAAAACTTATAACAGGCATTTAAAGTAGGAACATCACAGATAAGTGGTGACTTATAGTTACCCATTGGGGTATTAAAATAATTCTTTTTGGATACACGATATAAGCCGTTATAGCAGGTTTTCATCAAATAGATGAGTCTTGCTGCTCTTTCAATTCTTGGTCGTTTAAAAAAATCTTTTTCGCGATCCCATGAGCGGATCTTTTCATATAAAGATTTGTCATAGATAAGAGTAGAAAGGAACATCTCAAGTTCAAAGACGTTCTCTTTGATTTCCTGATAGGCGGCGATGAGCTCCGAATTTGAATCATTGATAATAGCTTTATCAAAGTTTAATGAAAAGAATAAAGCTCCAGAGCCTACAAAAGGCTCTACATAAGTATCAATATGCTCAGGAATGAGTTGTAACAGGCGCTCAACACTAGAACCTTTACCACCGACCCACTTTACAAAGGGTTTTAAATTTTCAAAAGAATTATGAGTATGCATCGCTGTTTCCACCTACAACTATTGTAAATGAAAACAAATGATTTTTAAGCAATTTTAAAAGATTATCTGTAGTTTCTAACTAAGATCTCATCTGCACTGCCTGAACCTTCGCGGTTAGGATTTACAAAACGCTTTGCTTTAACAAAAGTGCAGTTATAGTCTTTGTACAATTCTTTAATGAATGGAGTGGCTGAATTTGAGAGCATGAACTTAACACCTTTCTTATCAAGGGTGCCACACAATTCTTTTAATTCACACTGATCATTTTGTGAGAAACCATCTGAAGCATAACTTGTAAAGCTGGTGCTACTGATAGGATCGTATGGAGGATCAAAGTAAACAAAGTCTCCCTTCTCACAGTCTTTGCAGATCTCAAGGTATGAGGCGTGCTTAATCTTGACGTCATTATCTTTAAGGTAAGAGGACACTGCTAAAAATCTGTCTACCACAGGTACAAATGGGGACTTGTAATGACCATAAGGAGTGTTAAATAGACCTTTACTATTTACTCTATAAAGACCATTAAAACAGGTTCGATTTAAATAGTAGGTACGAGCTGCTTTTTCAATTGAAGTTAAGAGATTGAACTTCTCAGGATCTCTATCGATATTTCTTTTGTCTAAAAAGAATTCTTTGGTGTTCTGATAGGTAAAAAGTAGTTTTAAAAGTGGTTCAACATTGTTTTTGACCGCATTATAAAAATTGATGAGCTCTCCATTGATATCCCCTATAACTGCTTTATTAGGATGAAGTTCAAATAACATTGCTCCACCACCAATAAATGGCTCAAAGTAAGTGTTGAAAGTTCTAGGCATCTTAGCTGTTAATTCAGGTAAGAGCTGTCTTTTACCGCCAACCCACTTTAATAAAGGAAGAAGAGACTCATTCATAAAATATGACCTTTACCTCAGATCAAAAAAACGGAGAACAAGTCTCCGTTTTTCCTAATAGAACAAACTAGTTATTATTTCTCTGGTACGATTGAAACAACAACAGTTGTCTTAACATCTGGGTGAAGCTGAAGTTCGATATCGAAATCACCAACTGAACGTAAAACGCCATCTGGTAAACGAACTTCTGACTTGTGAAGATCAACACCAGCTTTGATAGCTGCTTCTGCGATATCACGAGTACCAACTGAACCGAATAGCTTGCCTTCATCACCAGCCTGAGCGGTGATAACAAACTTGCCGATTGCAGCTAACTTCTCAGCACGATCCTGAGCTGCCTTTAACTCTGCAGCGATCTTAGCCTCTAACTGAGCACGCTCAGCTTCGAACTTAGCTAAGTTCTCTTTAGTTGCAAGAACTGCCTTCTTTAAAGGTAACAGGTAGTTACGAGCATAACCGTTACGTACCTTAACCTTGTCACCTAGACCGCCTAAACGGCCAATTTTGTCTAATAGAATAACTTCCATTGTAAGCTCCTAATTAGCGGCTCTGTAGGTCGGTGTAAGGTAAAAGAGCCAGGAAGCGAGCACGCTTAATAGCGGTTGCTAACTGACGCTGATACTTAGCGCTAGTGCCGGTGATGCGGCTTGGAACAATCTTACCTGACTCGGTAACATAGTTCTTTAATAAAGCTACATCTTTGTAATCAATCTCAGTAACACCTTCTGCAGTGAAACGGCAGAACTTACGACGGTGATAGTAATGTGCCATGCTAATTCTCCTTATTCAGCTGCAACTTCTGCAGAAGCTTCTTCAGCCTCTACTTCAGCCTTAGGTGCGCGAGCTTCCTCATCGCGTGAACGACGCTCATCGCGAGCCTTCATCATAGGTGACTGCTCGGTAACTGGCTCGTTGGTACGGATGATTAAGTTACGGATAATGGCATCATTGAAACGGAAGTTGTTCTCGATTGAATCGATAACTTCCTGATCAGCCTCTACGTTCATTAAAACGTAGGTTGCCTTGTGAACCTTCTGAATTGGGTAAGCCAGCTGACGACGGCCCCAGTTCTCTAAACGATGGATCTTACCACCTGACTTCTCGATCTCGCCCTTATAGCGTTCGATCATGCCTGGAACCTGATCAGTCTGATCTGGGTGAACCAGGAAAACGATTTCGTAGTTACGCATTAAAATGCCCCTTACGGTAAAAGTCTGATAAAATCAGTCAACTTATCAGACAAGGAGACGGATGTAGGTTTTACCTACACGACTGAGTGCCGACATTATACTATTTTTTCTTAAGACTTCAAGTTCAAATTCACACCTTTCAAACTTATTTTCTTCATTAACTTCAAAACACAAAAATAGCCTGAAGATTTTGCTCTTTCAGGCCATTTCTAAAGCTTAAATTGGACTTTGTTTACTTAGCTTTTGCTAAAAATTGTCTTACTACTTCATACATAGCAATACCAGCTGCTACAGATACATTTAAAGACTCAACACCTTTAGCCATTGGGATCTTAACAATAGCATCGCACTTTTCTCGAGTTAAGTGGCGCATACCACTCTCTTCAGAGCCCATTACTAAAGCAGTCTTCTTCTGAAAGTCATAGTCAAAGATGGTGTCGGTAGCTTCACCTGCCATACCTACAACTTCGACATTGTGCTCTTGCATCATTTCAATGGTTCTTGCTAAATTGGTTACTGCTACAAAAGGAACCTGCTCTGCTGCACCATCAGCAGTCTTTCTAGCAACAGGAGTTAATGATGCTGATTTATCTTTAGGAACAATCACAGCATCAGCACCAGCTGCCCATGCTGAACGCATAGCAGCACCTAAATTTCTAGGATCAGTTACACCATCTAAAATTAAGAATAACTGCTTTTCATCTTCAAGCTTTTCTAACAATTCTTCTAAGAAACGCTCATCCTTTGGAGGTGTTGCAATTACTTCAAGCACAATGCCCTGATGAACCCCATTATCGGTCTTTTCATCTAGGCTGTGACGCATTGCAACCTGTGCTCTGATACCTACAGCTTGCAATTTCTGCTCGATTTGACGAATTCTCTTATCATCTTCACGACCTTTTACTACCCAAGCAGCAGTGATCTTTTCAGGAGCAGTTTCAATCGCTGTTAAAGCAGCATTGATGCCATAAATAATTTCTCTTGCACGACTCTTTTTCTGATTAACAAACATTATTTTTTACCTTTTTTACTCTTTGATTTCTTCTTGCCTTTTTTGGGGAATTTAATCTGTCCCATATTCACAGCCGTTCCATATGGGTTTGAGATGTACTCTTTTTCTAATGAAGCAGAGCTTCCCTTCTTAGCTACTTTTCTTTGTACTTTGTCCTCATCACTTGCAACTCGAGCAGATGAGATGTCGGCAAGATTTTTTAAGATCTTCTCTTTATCAGAATGCGGTGCATTTTGACTGATTTTTTGACGTTTTGCAACTAATGCATCGCGCTCTTTTTTCAGATACATAAGCTCTTTCTTGTTCATAGTATCTGGTCTTAAATCAATCTTGTGCTCTTCTTCGTTGACACCTGCTACCACAACTCTAACCTTCTTACCTACAGCATAAACTTCGCCGCGGTTAGAAACTAAAGTCTGTGTGCGTTCATCAAATGACATGTAACTGTCAAAGTTACCAATATAGATCATGCCATCTACACCATAATCATCTAGATGAACAAATACACCAAACTTAGTACATGCAGTTACGGTACCATCAACAACTTCACCTATAAATTTCTCCATATATATGCAAGCTAAGGTACCATCGACCTCATGTTCTGCTGTATCTGCTGCAATCTCTCTATCAGTACACTTCACACCTAATGCTACAAGTTCAGCCTTAGTATAAGAGCGAGAACCAATTCTTCCCCAGTCGTGCTTTTGTTCTTTTTCTAAAAGATACTTAATTACACGATGTAGCTGTAAATCAGCATAACGTCTGATTGGTGAGGTAAAGTGAGCATATTTCTCTAAAGCAAGACCAAAGTGACCAATGTTATCAGGACTATACTCAGCTTTTGACATACTGCGCAGGATTAACTCGTTGATGATCTTAGCATCCTCTCTTCCTGCAACTGAATCTGCCAATAACATATAGTCTTTAGAAGTAGGGCTGTCACCGCCTTTTAAAGATAAACCAAAGCGGGCTAATTGAGTTACTAACAGGCCAAGTTTCTTTTCCATAGGCTTTGCATGGACTCTATACAGAGTCTGAGCCTGACGCTCTGAGACAAAGGTTGCTGCTGCCACGTTTGCTGCGATCATGCACTCTTCAATAAGTTTATGAGCATCATTTCTTTCTAAAGGTTTTACACCTTCAATTTCCATGTTCTCATTGAAGACAAAATGCAATTCATCGCTTTCAACTGAGATACCGCCACGATTGCGACGATCTTTCTTGAAAGCCTGATAGAGGTTGTAAAGTTCTTTAACATCATCCATTACAGATTTATGTTCTTCAAAGATGACTGTACCCTCTGATATCATCTGCCAAGCTTCTGTGTAGGTAAGTCGAGCGTGTGATCTCATTACGGCAGGATAGAACTTGTATGACTCAATCTTGCCTACTTTGCTAATTACCATTTCACAGGTCATACAGAGTCTGTCGACATCAGGATTTAAAGAGCAGATGCCATTTGACAATTTCTCTGGCAACATAGGAATTACAAAGTTAGGAAAGTAGCAGCTGTTACAGCGGTTAACAGCTTCTTTATCTAGAAGAGTACCTGGTTTTACATAGAAAGAAACATCAGCAATGGATACAAATAATCTCCAGCCGGTGCCTTCTTTTTTGCAGTAAACGGCATCATCAAAGTCTCTGGCATCTTCACCATCAATGGTTACTAATGGAATATCTCTTAAATCAACTCTGCCATGGATATCTTTAGCTGAAACTTCATTTGGAATTCTTGATAAAGATTTAATCAGATTGTCAGGCCATACATGAGGAATGTCATTGCGTAAGACTGCCATGACAATGATATTGTTTAAATTACCAATATCTTTTACCACTTCACGGGTTTTAACCAAGAACCGATTTAAGCCTACACGCTTGACAATTTGAGCAATAACAACATCACCTGATTTAGCTTCTCCTAAATCAGATTCTGAAGCAAAGTCAAAGATCATCTCTTTTAAGTTAGCCTCGTCAGGCATTAAGGAAGCTTTCTTTTTGCCAAAGAGCATAATTCTGCCTAAAACGCACTGACGAACCTTGGTTAAATTCTTTACAAAGGCAATATCACTAGACTTAGTAGCTATTGCTTCAACTTCATCGTTTGGCATAATAACCAAGTCTGTATTCAGATGATATTCCTTACCAGTTTCATCTGAAATTACATAGCTGTAATGTTTTACATCATCAATACCTTTTAACAGGGGATCCTCAACAGCTTTAACTTTTGCGTTAATAACCTTTACTTCACTAGGAACTGCGTATACTTTCTTATCGCAGATCTGTGCTAGTGAACCTTTTGCTACAAGATCATCTAAAGTATTAAAGTAATCTTCAGTTTTGTATCGGCTTATATCACCTTTAAAACCTACAGAGCCCAGCAGGCTTGCACATAGACCGAAATTACTGTTTTTTGAAAAATCTAATTGATATAAAGCAGCAACAGCATAAAGAGCGACTTTAAAATCGCCGTCAATTTTGCCTTGCGGAGCAGATTTTAATGCTAGAAGAGAGGTTAATCTCTGTTTCTCGGTATTCTGGTTCATGATTATGTCCTTAAGAGGAACGATCCTCTGCTCTTAAGAGTTTAGGAGATCTCAAAATGCTCTTAACTCTTTTATAAATTCTTTATAAGTCTTAATGTTAGTTAACTATCGTTAGATCAATTATAGGTGATAGTTTTATCTTTTAAGTGTTCATTCAAGCAAATTTGAACATTTATTTTTCAGATGAATGTTATTTAGCCTTGATGATAATTATTCAGAGATTACCGTAATCTGTAACATTACACTTTACTGTAATGTGTAATCTATAAGAATAACTCAAGGATGTCATTTAACATCCAGCGCCCTTTATCTGTCAGAGCGTAGCCTGTATCAGAGAATCGTAAAAGACCCTCACCTTTAGCTTTTTCAAGCTTATCTTTTACAGTTGAAAAGTTTAATCTCGTGGTATTCTCAAATTCATCATATTTGGTTTCATCAAATACCCTTAAACGATTTAACATAAACTCAAAAGGCAAGTCAGACTTTTTAACTTCAAAAAAGTTGTTTTTTTTGTTTTTTACTTCCTCAATATAAGAGCTAGGCTTTTGAGGATTACCACGTCTGCAAGTCTTATCGCCTATTTGGATTTTTGAGTGTGCTCCAGCGCCAATACCAAAATAATCATAGAAAAACCAATAATTAAGATTATTCTGACAACGCCTGTCTTTGGTATAGCCTGAGACTTCATAACGATTGAAACCTAATTCTTTTAAGAGGACAAAACCTTGCTCTTCAATATCAGCTAAATTGTCTTCATTGGGTAATTTTGGAGGATGCGAGCCAAAGTAAGTATCCTCTTCTAGTGTTAACTCATACCATGAGAGATGATTGCAACCTAAACTTGCAGCAATTTTGATATCAGCTAAAGCCTTTTGAGTTGTTTGTTCTGGCAAACCATGCATGATATCAATATTAAAATTGTCAAAACCTGCTTTTATAACATTATTACAAGCTTCAATTGCAGCTTTTGAGTCATGAATTCTGCCTAAAAGTTTTAATTCCCTGTCATCAAAGCTCTGTACACCAAGACTAATTCTGTTCACTCCTAAACTTCTGTAGTCTTTTAAAGTCTCTAATGAAACAGTACCTGGATTGGCTTCCATAGAAATTTCACAATTTTCTTCACAATAAGGTGAAATTTCATGCATCAACTTTTCCATAAGCTTTGGAGAAAATAAAGATGGAGTGCCACCACCAAAGTACACAGCATTAAACTTTCTATTAGAGATGAGATTTATGTTCTGCTTAAAATCTAAGATTAGAGCATTTAGATAAGACTCATCAGTGCATACGCTTTTATTCTTTGGATAAGAATTAAAATCACAGTAAGGACACTTGCGTATGCACCAAGGATAGTGAATATAGAGGCTTACAGGAAGCAAGTCTATCATGAAAGATTATGCTCTAACTTATAAGTTAATGCCTGTAGAGCTCTTGCTCTGTGAGAAATTAGATTCTTAATCTGTGGAGGCAACTGTGCAGCAGTACAGTTTCTGCCTGTAACCACAAATAAAGGATCATAACCAAAGCCACCTGAGCCTAACTCTTTATGACCGATTGAGCCTTCCCATGAGGATAAAACAGTAAGAGGCACAGGATCATCTGCATGGCGAACTAAGCATAAAGCACAATAGTATCTTGCTGTTCTCTTACCATCAGGAACATTCTTTAACTCTTCTAATAACTTTTTGTTATTAGCTTTATCATCACCATGAGAACCTGCGTATCGAGCTGAATAAATTCCAGGAGCTCCATTTAAAGCATCAACAGCAAGACCAGAGTCATCAGCTAATGCCCAAAGTCCTGACTTTTCGCTAGCAAATCTTGCTTTAATAATGGCATTTTCTAAAAAGCTCTTACCGTCTTCTTCAGGAGAATCAATACCCAGTTCTTTTTGAAGCACAATTTTAAATCCTAAAGGTTCTAAAATTGCTCGAAATTCTCTAGCTTTACCTTCGTTTCCAGATGCTAGAACTATTGTTTTTTCCATAAAAACTTATGACCTTTTTATTTAATTTTTTACTTTAAGTGCCTTTAACCCAAAAGTTATGAGTCTAAATCTATTTTTTGTTTAACCTTTTTACCGCTTCTTTTGCTGCCTGCGTAATTACAGTTTCAGCAGATAAGTTAAAGAAAGAATATTGAGCTAAGGTATCTACAGTTAACTCGTTTTCCATGGCTAAAGCTAAAAGTTGAGCTATCTTATCACCTTTGAAGGCACAAAGTTCTGCTCCTAAAATTTTATGATTTTTAACCGAGGTATAAATACTTAAAATACCTCCATCGGCTCTTAAGCCTCTATAATGACCTTGAGACAGTCTAACCTCTGTTGTAATAAATGTATCCCCTGTAACACGGGCATAATCGCGCATTTCATTAAGAGTTTTACCTGCAATTGCCAAGACAGGATCTGTAAACACAATATCGACTCTTACTTGAGAGCGTCTTTTAGTTAGATTTGGAAATGTGGCTGCATTCAAACCAGCATCACGACCTTCTGCCATAGCAATTGAGGATAAGTGCTCAGCATGGCATACATCACCTGCTGCGAAGATGTTATCAACTGTTGTCTGCAAGGTTTCAGGATCGACGTTTATACAACCTGTTCTATCTAACTTAACTCCAATGTTTTGCAGATTCATGCCTCCAACATTAGGAATTCTGTCTGTTGCAGCTACAACACTTTGCATATGCAGATAATTCTCATAGCCACGGTCATCAATATAGTAGATTGCATAACCGTTATCATCTTCATCTTCCATGGAGGTAATAAAGGTATCTACGTAAAGATTAAATCTTGAGGAAAGCATCTGATGAGCTACAGTTAAAATAGAATCATCAGTTAAAGCCCAGAGTTTTCTCTGACCAAAAACAGCTACATCTACACCTAAATAAGTTAAAGCCTGACCTAACTCCAAGCCGATTTTTGAACTACCAAATACAGCTACTGACTTTGGCAGTTTTTCTAATTCAAAAAACTCATTGGTAGTTAGAATGTTCTTTAAACGTGACTGCTCATAAGTAACCAAAGGAGATGAACCTGTAGCAATGACAGCTGTATTAAAGGAAATCTCAATACAGTCATCGACAACTACTGTATGAGCATCTATAAACTTTGCCTTACCTCTAATTCTCTTATTCTCAGGGATACGGTACATAAAAGACAGAACTTCAGAAGTAGCTCTTGCTCTTACAGCACGTAATGAGACCATTACATTTGATGTATCAGCTTGAACTTTTGAAGGAAAGGTAATACCGCAATCTTCAAGATTTTCAATAGCATGTAGTGACTGACCTGCAGACATAAGTAAAGAAACAGGTAACTCACCAGATCTCTGAGCTGTAGTGCCTAATGGTCCAGAATCAACAATGACACAATCTAAACCATCTTTTACAGCACTTTTGTAAGCTTCAATTCCTGCAGTACCAGCACCTATAACTAAGGTTTGACACTCTACCTTTCTAACATCCATGCTATCTAATATCCATGCGAAGTCTTTTATTTAAATTTTGAGGAGAAAAACAATGATATATAAGTAACTCTCCATGTAGATAAGTTAGCACAAATAATAAGATGATTGTAGTAGTTGCACTCATGAGAGTGAATGGTGCAATAAAAGAGATTTTAAAGACTATTACTCAAATACTGATACAGCATTATTAACTAAAACTGACTTTCAATTTGCTAAAATAAGCTCTTTAATCGAGACATATTTTCGTTGAACAGCTAACACTCACAGTACTACATGGCAGAATATCTATGAATTATTCAGAAATAAAAAATTATAAAGGTTTAATCTTTGATCTTGATGGAACTCTCATCAACTCCATGCCTTACCATGCCCTAGCTTGGAAGCAAGTAGCCTATGAGCATGGATTTGATATTGACGTAAATGACATCTATGCCATGGGAGGTTCTGCAAGTCGCGATATTGCTGCTTTCTATAAGAACAAAGGCGAACCTGTTGGCGATATTGATGAATATGTAAAAAGAAAAATTGCTATCTTTCAAGAGAATATTCCAAAGATAGAAGTTTTTCAAAAGATCTTTAATGAATTAAAAGAAGCTAAAAGTTTGGGTATTAGGATCGCCATTGGTACAGGTACAAGAACAGCCAATGCAACTAGGATTTTAAAAGAAAAAGATCTTTTTGATTACATTGATGCTTTGGTAACTGCTGACGACGTGACACGTCATAAACCAAATCCTGATACTTTTTTAGTTGCAGCAAAAAGACTTGAATTAGAACCTCAAGATTGTCTAGTCTTTGAAGATGGACAATTGGGCATTAAAGCTGCTTTACGCGGTGGTTTTGATTGCATCGAAGTAAAAGACAACGAAATGATAAATTACTTTGAGTGTGATAGGTACTGACGAGAACTTAAGATTAAGTTTTTAAGAACAGGTTACAGTAACTTGTCACCTGTTCTTTTTTACAAAAAGGGCTTATTGATTAACCAAGGAAATCAACATGATGCTCTGGTAGAGTAACACCATCATCAGAGCCTTGCTGAGCATCACCTCTTACAGGTCGTGACATACCTGGAGTTGCAGGTTCAAATCCACGATGAAATGAACCTTTATGCATGGTTGCGCCTTCAGGCTTTTTAATAGTGATTGTAGAGATCTTGTCTTTATAGATCATCTGCTGATGACGTTTTACATCAGTAATACTGATAGTAAAAGCATCAAAAGCACTCACTAAACCTTCAAACTTAACGCCTGTAATTAAAAAAATACTTACAGGAGTTTTGCTATCCATCAACCATTTTAAGGCTGCGTTCTGACCTTTGCCCTGAACAAAAGCAGAAACCATCCCCTTTTGTCTATCGCGACTACGATTTGGTCTGTTTGATCTATTCTGACGCGGGCCACCATGGAATCCTGGCTTGCTTGGCTTGAAGAACTTACGCTCTCCGCTTCTATTATTAAATTCTTCCACAATATACGCTCTATATATAAGCTTTAAAAAGACACTCTCAATTGCTCTTTGTAAACAAAATTATGTATCTGCGTTCCGATGCGTCTAATTTAGCATGAAAAAGAGTTCAAAGAAACGCTTAATATGCAAAGTTATACATTTTTACCATAAATAAGCACAGAGATTATTTCTTATAAAGATGTAAGCAACAAGACGGGTGATAAAGAGAAATTAGAAAATATAAACGTCTATTAAATGAAACGCGATATTTCTATTGATTCTAAGGGGTGTTTTGAAAGAACTTGAGAGAAAATCTAAGAAGTGAGTTTAGAAACAATTGTGCACAGTTTTAAGCCATGCACAATTTTGAAAACGATAAATAAACACTAAAGGAAAGCTGAATTAAGCCTTCTGAGCTTCGTCGATCAGGAGACCTGTTAAACGAAGATCAAGACCTAAAACTGATAGAGCTTTAATGTAATGGCCCATAGAAACAGAAGGAAGACCATCCTCAATTGAACCTAAAGTTACACGGGTAGTATCCATTAACTCGGCCATTGAAGTTGCGGTGATACCTTTCTTAATGCGGGCTGTTTTGATTCCTTTGCCAAGCTTGCGCAAGGCCCCCTCTGCGGCTGCAGATAACTGAATTTGTTTTTTCATATAGTTTATAACTTTCAAGTTTTTGTAAGGTGATGACACATCTCATAAACGACAAAGAGACATGTCTGTTTTTTTGTAGTTATATTTTACAAATTATTAGTACCAATTATCAATAAATTTTACAAACAAATTCAAACTTTTTGATTGCATAATTTTGCATATAAAAAAAATAATTGTTTATTTTTTCATTAATGGATATGATGCATATTAAAACATTCGCTGATTAGTTATTGCTAACTTATGCTAATTTTGTGCAAAAATTTTATTTAAGTGCATTTAACCCAATCAGAGTTTTGAATTTACATTGCTAAGTATAATCAAAGAAAACAAATAGCAATAATAATTGTTATAAAACAACAAATATATCGAGGCCCCAACAACAACTTAATTTTACTGAGAGGCCCTTATGGCTTTATTCACCAATCTTACCTTTAGACAAAAAATTGTCGGAAGCTTTATTATCTTAATTCTGCTTACTGTAGTTCTTGTAACGTCATCTGTTTTCAAAATTTCAAGCACACGTCAAATCACTGTTGATAAAATCGAATTTCTTAACGTTCGTTATGAGAGAACCCGAGTAGCTCTAGATTCATTTTACAATTTGCATTTTTTAGTAAGAAAGATCGTAACTGACAAAGATAACAGCGAAATTTACATTTCAGATTCTCAAGGCTTTATCGACAAAGCAACAAAAGCTGTTGAAGCCTTGCAAACAAACCGTTTTCCTAAAGAGATCGGAGCTATTAAGAGTAATGCTAAAGAGTACATCAATACCTTTAACGACATGTTTATTCCTGCAATCAGACGTAATGATCTTCCTCTTGCTCGAAACATTGTTTTAGGTCCTATGAATCAGAACTTTTTAACAATCTGTTCAAATATGACTATCGTCAACGGTCATCAGATTAGAGAGTCTAAGACTGCTATTGGCTCCATAAAAAGCTATGGTACTTATGTAACAATTTTTACATGTACAGCAGTTGAGATCTTAATTGCAATTATCTTTACCTACTATATTCCTACAAGCTTATCTAAGCGTATTAGGAGGATCGTAGCATCAGCAAAAAAGATTGCCTCAGGAGATATGCGCGAAAAGATCATCTCCAAGAGAAAGGATGAATTAAAGCCTTTAGAAGATTCATTAGAAGAAATGCGAGAAGTTTGGCAGAAAGATATTGCATCAATCGTTAATGTATCTAACAGCTTAGGCAAAGTTATCGATGAGTTATCTGATTCCTCAGATAAGATAGGCGATACAGCTGAGGATAATCAAAACAGAGCCATTACAGTTGCAGCTGCATCTGATGAGATGGTATCAACCACTCAGGACATAGCAAGTAACTGTGAGAAAGCATCAGCTACAGCTGAAGAGTCTACCCGTGCTACAACTGAAGGTGTAAGCAAAGTTCAATCTATCATCGACAAGATTGAAAATCAGGTTACAAAATCTAGAGCTGATGCAAAGTTAGTACAAAACCTTGCAGCACAAGCTCAAAAGATTGGCTCAATTGTACAAACTATTGATGAGATTGCATCTCAGACAAACTTGTTAGCATTAAATGCAGCAATTGAAGCTGCCCGTGCTGGTGAAGCTGGTAAAGGCTTTGCGGTGGTAGCAGATGAGGTAAGAGCTCTTGCATCTAGGACATCTGCTTCAACTCAAGAAATTACTCGTATGGTAAGTGGTGTTCAAAGTGATGCAAAAGATGCTGACGATGCAATGCAGGTATCTGTAAAGTAATGGACGGTCTATCTGAAGAGAGTACTTTTATTGAGCAAATTCTTAACGACTTAACTAACAAGGTTAACGAGGTATCGGGTCAGATCTCACAAATTGCAACAGCAGCAGAGCAACAGACTGTTGCTACCTCAGAGATCTCTTCTAATATGAAGAACATTACTGATGGAACTAAGAATCTACATGAAGCAATTACAGATATCAATGCAGATATCAAAGATTCAAATGCTCAGGTTGTAAACCTCATGAACATGGTTGCTGAGTTCAAGGTTTAACCAATAAAGAATTAAATCAATCAAACATAGAGTGCAAGCGCAGATCTTTATGGTCTGCGTTTTTTTCATATTTGGAAAATTGAAAAACAATAATTCCTTGTTGAGATTTTCTAATTTTTTGGGGAATTACTAGATGGTGCCCAGAGACGGAATCGAACCGCCGACACGGGGATTTTCAATCCCCTGCTCTACCGACTGAGCTATCTGGGCAATAAAGATAGATTTTTAGATGGTGCCCAGAGACGGAATCGAACCGCCGACACGGGGATTTTCAATCCCCTGCTCTACCGACTGAGCTATCTGGGCAACGGCGGTTATTAAATCATATAAGCCCTTTTCAGTCAAGAAAATTTTGCTTGAAAAGAGCATATTTTTTTATTCATCTTAACAAATGTGTTATTTATCGGATTTGCAAAAATTCACAAGTTCAATCAAATAACGCAAAATTATCTTTCTGGCTTATAAACGATGCGACCAGACTTTACATAATAATCTAGAACTTCTGCTCCTTCTTCTAATAAGATATTACCTGCTACCTTAATGCCTCTCTTTTTGAACTCATCAAACCAGTGAGGTTTAAAACCTTCATCAAAGCCTGTAATACGCTCTACATCACATGAAGGCTCACCAAAGTATACATTCTTAATACCAGACCACATAATACCGCCTAAGCACATAATACAAGGCTCTGCGTTGACATATAGTGACAAGTCATATGAAGATAGATCAAAGTTCTTATAATGAGCGCAGGCAGCCATTACTGCATTCATTTCAGCATGCTTTACACAACATTTATCTTCCATAACACTGTTAGAAGTGCCTAATACAAAATTACCATCTTTATCATAGATTTCAGCATAGAAAGGTCCTTTTCCATTCAAGATACCTTCTTTGGTCTTCTCATGAACTCTTTTCATTATTTTTTCTAAATGCTGCTTTTCTAAATCAGAAATTTCATAGTTTGCTGCAAATGACATTGCTCTTACCTCTATATACTTTTACACATAAAAAAGGCCTCGTCATTGACCTTATGCAACAACGAGGCCTTTAGTTGTTTATATTTGATTAAACAAATCTGCCATGACAAACTTTGAACTTCTTACCAGATCCACATGGACAAGGATCATTACGTCCAATGTGCATGCCAGCATACTGCTTAGCTTCTTCACGCATCTTTGCTTCTTCGTTACGTTCTTCGATTGCTTTCTGTTCAGCCTTAGCTTCTTCAGGTGACTTTAGTCTTACCTGAATTCTGCACAGAATAGACACAACCTGATCTTTTAAGTTATCAAGCATTTTTGAGAACAAATTGAATGACTGGATCTTGTACTCATTCTTAGGGTTCTTCTGCGCATAGCCCTGAAGACCAATACCCTGACGCATGTAATCCATTGCTGCTAAGTGCTCTTTCCATAAAGAATCAATGCACTGTAGCATTACTTGTTTTTCAAGTTGCTTCTGATTCTCAGGACCGATTACATCGCACTTCTTCTGATACATCTCATGACCTAGAGCGATGATCTTATCGCGAATGTCATTCTCAACTAGCTTATCATTTTCTTTCATCCACTGTGAAACTGGAGCATCTAAGTTATATACAGCAGCTAAACGCTTCTGCAGTCCCTCAAGATCCCACTGCTCAGGCAATGAATTAGGCTGAATGTAATTTGAGATAACATTATCTAATACATCTTCGAAGATGGTGTGAATGGTTTCAGAAATATCCTTGCCTTCTAGAAGAGCATTACGCTCCTCATAGATAACTTTACGCTGCTCATTTGCAACATCATCATACTCAAGTAAGCTCTTACGAATATCAAAATTACGAGTTTCAACCTTACGCTGAGCTGACTCAATTGCTCTGGTGATGAACTTATGCTCTAAAGGCTGTCCATCGTCCATACCCATCTTCTTCATGAAGGCTTTTAACTTCTCTGAGCCAAAGAGCTTCATTAAGTTATCATCCATAGATAAGTAGAAACGTGATGAACCAGGATCACCTTGACGACCAGCACGACCACGTAACTGATTATCAATACGACGTGACTCGTGACGCTCTGAACCGATGATATGTAAGCCACCAGCTTTTAGAACAGCATCATGGCGTTTCTGCCAATCTGCTTTTACTTTTTCAATCTGTTCAGCTGTTGGGTTCTCACCTAAAGCTGCAATATCAGCCTTTAAGTTACCACCTAAGATAATATCGGTACCACGACCTGCCATGTTGGTAGCAATAGTTACTGTACCAGGACGACCAGCCTGAGCTACGATATAAGCTTCCTTTTCGTGGAACTTAGCATTTAATACCTGATGTTTGATACCTAACTTATCTAATAAGTGTGATAACTTTTCAGAATTCTCAATTGAGATGGTACCAACCAAAACTGGTCTGCCTTTAGCAATCGTCTCTTTAATATCATTAACAATTGCTTTGTACTTATCATCTTCAGTTAAATAGATAAGATCAGGCATATCCTTACGGATCATTGGTCTATTAGTTGGAAGAACCACTGTCTGTAAGCCGTAGATCTGCTGGAATTCGTATGCTTCAGTATCAGCAGTACCAGTCATACCTGCTAACTTCTTGTACATACGGAAGTAGTTCTGGAATGTAATAGAAGCTAAGGTTTGGTTCTCTGAATGGATCTCTACACCTTCTTTTGCTTCGATTGCCTGATGTAACCCCTCAGACCAACGACGACCTACCATCTTACGACCAGTATGCTCGTCGATAATTAAAACTTCACCATTTTCAACCACGTAATCAACATCGCGCTTGAATAGAGTATGAGCTCTTAAAGCAGCCATTACGTGATGTAATAATGTAATGTTCTCTGAAGAAAAGAGCTTGTCGCCTTCTTTTAAAAGACCTGCATTTACTAAAGAGTTTTCAATTTTGATCTGACCACGCTCAGTTAAGTAAGCCTGCTTGATCTTGAGATCTAAGGTATAGTCACCTTCACCTGTATAAGTTTCAGTGTCTTCTTTTTCCTGGAAGATTAAGCCTGGAATTAACTTATCTACAGCTTGATATAGTTTTGAACTATTCTCTGCAGCACCTGAAATGATTAAAGGAGTTCTTGCCTCATCAATTAAAACGGAATCAACCTCATCAACTAGAGCGTAGTTCAGTTCTCTTTGAACTTTCTGCTCTAATGAGTAAGCCATGTTGTCACGTAAGTAATCAAAACCGAACTCATTATTAGTACCGTAGGTAACATCACAAGCATAAGCTGCTCTCTTTTCCTCTGGATTCATACCAGGGATATTTACACCTACAGTCATACCTAACAGGGTATAGAAAGGTCTTGACCAATCACTATCACGACGTGCTAAGTAATCGTTAACTGTAACAACGTGAACACCTTTGCCTGATAATGCATTTAAATAGCAAGGTAATAAAGCGGTTAGGGTTTTACCTTCACCTGTTTTCATTTCAGCAATACGGTTTGCATTTAAAACAATACCACCCATAAGCTGAACATCAAAAGGACGAAGTCCTAATGATCTTTTTGCAGCTTCTCTTGCTACTGCAAATACTTCAGGTAAAAGAGCCTCTAAAGTTTCACCATTAGCTACACGTTGTTTAAACTGCTCAGTAAGATCTTTAAAATCTTCATTTTTTAATGACTGATACTTACTCTCAAGGGCATTTATGCCTTTAACAATCTTTGATAACTTACGAACAGTTCTCTGATTACTACTACCAATGATTTTGGTAACGATGGTTGTGACAAACATTTTTTATATCTTAATAATTGATCAATTAAATTTATATGGTTAACAATACCGTAATTATACCTTATGAGGCATAACAAATAATGAACTTATTTATGTATATGCGGACTGTGTTAAGAAAATTCAAGTAAAAAGCGAAGTGAGGGCTCAAAAAGGCAAAAAAAAAGAACAGCTTTAAGCTATTCTTCTCTTTATTTGGAGCGGGAAACGAGGTTCGAACTCGCGACCCTAACCATGGCAAGGTTATGCTCTACCAACTGAGCTATTCCCGCATCCGATGTGTGCCATTATAGATTATTTTTTCTATTCGTCAAGTTTTTTTTGATCTTTTTTTTAGGAATGAAGTTAATCAATTTCTAGAGGATTCTCTAAAGGCATATAAATCGCTTCCGGCTGTTAAAAAAACTAAATCTTGTCTAAAAGTATTAGAAATTTGAAATGACATCTATATCAATATTCATTCTAATACACTAGGTTATAAGCACAAAGTACGTTTTAATCCTATTTTAAAAGATAAAATCTTGTAATATATTCCCATTATTTTAAAGACAAAATCATTCATAGAATTTAATATTTTTATAAAATTCAAAATATTAGTAACTTTTATCGTTAACAAAATTTGTACAAAATATTTTCTATTTTTGCTACTGCAACGTCATAATTTGTATTTTTTATAAGACAATTAAAAAAACAATCTACAATCATCTTGGTAAGATAAAAAATATTAGAACAAAATCTACCAATATCTACGAACAATAATCAAATAAATATACTCATAAATCAAGAAGTTCTTGATACAACAAACGAGAGGGGTCTGTATGTCTTTTCTTAACAACCTGTCATTCAGGATAAAGATCATCAGCAGTTTTTTCTGTGTGATCTTTTTAACCGTCATTCTTGCTACCACTTCATCCTTAACCATTTCCTCTGCTAGAACCGCTACTATTGATAAGATTGACGCTTTAAACGTTAGATATGAGAGAACAAGAAGAGCACTTGATTCCTTCTACAACATGAACTTTTTAGCTAAAGATTTAGTATCACAAGCAGGAAATACTCAAGACCTAATTTCTAAATCATCAGCTCTCATAGACAAGATGCAAGCTTGTGCTGATGCCTTGCAGATGAAAAGATTCCCTAAAGAAATCGGAGCCATAAAAGAAAGTACTAAAGCATACTTGGCAACCTTTAGAAATGATTTTATTCCCCTAATACAAAAGGGCAACTATGATAAAGCAGAGAAAATCTTTATAAATTCTTTAAATCAAGATTTCATGGTTATTTGTAACAACATGGTTACAGTGAACGGTAATCAATTAAGAGAAACTAAAAATGCAATGGCATCTATTAAGAGTTCAGGTACATACATTACTATCATCAGCTGCACTGTATTTGAGATCTTAATTGCTATCTTCTTGACATATCTAATAGCAAACAACTTATCAGCTCATATTAAGTCTATTTCTAAGCTTGCATTAGAGTTGGCTAAAGGTGATATGACAAGAAAGCTTAATACCAACAGAAAAGATGAGTTCAGACTTCTGATGGTAGATCTTGAGAAGATGAGAGCTTCATGGCAAGAGAGTATTTCTAAAGTAATATCTTCTGCTGAAAATCTAAAGGACATTATTGGAACATTGACTAATACTTCAGGTTTAATCAGCAATACAGCATCAGACAATCAGAATAGAGCATTGACAGTTGCTGCAGCTTCAGACGAGATGGTATCAACGACACAGGATATTGCTAAAAACTGTGAACACGCCTCAGCTGCAGCAGATGAGTCTGCTAAGGCAACTGAGACTTCTGTAGCTAAAATTCAAAAAGTCATTGATAAGATCAATGAGCAGGTAATTAAATCAAGAAGTGATGCTCTGCTTGTGCAGAAACTGTCAGATCAAGCCCAAAAGATTGGATCGATTGTGCAAACAATTGATGATATTGCCGCTCAAACCAATTTACTTGCTCTAAACGCTGCTATTGAAGCTGCTCGAGCTGGTGAAGCTGGTAAAGGATTTGCTGTTGTGGCTGACGAAGTCCGTGCATTGGCTTCTAGAACTTCTAACTCTACTCAAGAGATCACTAACATGGTTCAGAAAGTTCAGGCAGACGCAGGTCAGGCTGACGAAGCAATGCAAATATCAACAAAAGTTATGGATTCGCTAGCAAATGAAAGTGGTGAAATTGAGGAAATATTGAATACATTAACCACAAAGGTTAACGAAGTTACAGGTCAAATTACTCAAATTGCAACCGCTGCTGAACAACAAACTGTTGCTACATCAGAGATTTCTTCTAATATGAAACAAATCACGGATGGTTCAAAAGAACTAGCTGAAGATCTAGTTGACGTCAATGAAGATATCAAACAGACAAATACTCAAATTACGGTTCTATCCAATATGGTTTCAGAATTTAAAGTTTGATAAATAATAAACTCATAGCTCAAGCGCACACTTTAAGCACAGTTTAAAACGTACTGTTTTCACCGCAGTACGTTTTTAATAATGTGATTTTTACCCTCTTTTAAAGAGGAATTTACATAAATTTACTTTCTTATTAAGAATAATTGTTATCTACTTCATATTTTTGCACGCAAATTTGTGAATTTGACCCAATATTAAGCTTTTTTGTGAATTATTTTGGAACACTGCCGACTATATTAATATATCCGTTCAAAAGGCGGGATCACAAAGCAAACCAGTGGCCTAAAAAATAAAAATATGAGGGGGCGCTATGAGTTTTTTATATAGTCTAACAATTAAGAAAAAGTTAATTCTAAGTTATCTATCACTAGTAATCGTATCAATCGTACTGTCTTGGAACTCTATTTCTAACTGTCTTACCAACAAAGACGTAGCAGGATTCGTTCATACTACACTATCTGAACGCTATGGCAGAACCAGAGCCACAGCAGATTATGCTTTTGCTGTTAATACTATCATTCAAAGTATTAACAATGGCGCATCATATGATAGTGCAAAAGCATCTTTAAACGATAATGTATCAAAAATGCAAGTTGCTGCTGATAAGTTGCAGATGGCAAGATACCCAACTGAAATTGGTGCAGTAAAAAAAGCAACCTCTAATTTCATCAATCTTTTAAATACTCAATACATACCTTTAGTTGAGAAAGGGGAAACTGAAAAGGCTACCTTGTTCTACACCACAAAAATGCTGACTGACTTCATCATCATTCAGGAGAATGTTGTAAAGGTAAATGGCTACCAAATTGCTGTATCAAAAGATCATGTAAAAGATATTACTAGCAATACTCCTTTAGTAATTGCTGTATGTTTAACTCTGTTCTCTATCTTTGTCGCTGTTGCTATCATCTGCACCATGCCTAAAGCAATCTCAGATATTATCGGACAGTCTGTAGGATTCGCATCAACCCTTGCTTCAGGAAAACTAAATCAGGAAATTAAAAATCGAAGACATGATGAATTCAGTCCTCTTTTAGATGCCTTAGAGAAGATGAGAAAATCATGGCAGGGCAGTATTTCACAAATTCAGGATGTTACTAGAAACATCAAATCTACTATGCAAGAGATCGACGCTTCTTCTTCAGAAATTCGTCAAACAGCTGAACAAAACCAATCTCATTCCTTAACAGTTGCAGCAGCATCTGACGAGATGGTATCAACCACTGCAGATATTGCTAAGAACTGCGAACAGGCTTCAATTAGTTCAAACGAATCATCACAAATCACCACGACTGGTATTCACAGAGTTCAAGATACTATCGATAAACTTGATACACAGGTGGAAAAGTCAAAACATGATGCTCAGCTAGTTAAGAACCTAGCAGATCAGGCTCAAAAGATCGGAACCATCGTTCAAACAATTGACGATATTGCTTCACAAACTAACTTATTAGCATTAAATGCAGCAATTGAAGCAGCCCGTGCTGGTGAAGCTGGTAAGGGATTTGCTGTGGTAGCTGATGAAGTCCGTGCTCTAGCCTCAAGAACCTCTGCTTCAACTCAAGAAATTACTAGAATGGTATCTCAAGTACAGACTGATGCTAATGTGGCAGATGAAGCAATGCAGGCATCTGTAAAAGTAATGGATGGTATTTCTGCTGAGACTGGTCAGTTACATTCAATCTTAAGTGAAGTAACCGATAAGGTAACTGAGGTAAATGCACAGATTACTCAGATTGCAACAGCGGCTGAGGAGCAGACCACAGCTACATCAGAGATTTCTTCAAATATGAAGAACATTACTGATGGTTCTAAAAATCTTACTCAAGAACTTCAGGTGGTCAATGAAAGTATTTCAAGTACCCACGGAGAAATTGGCAGACTATCTGAGATTGTTCATATGTTTGAGATTTAATTTTCCAATAAATAATTGGAAAGAAATAAGCTAAAGCAACAGGTCATATTCTTATGAGTATGACCTGTTTTTATGACCGCCTAATCAAATAAGCACATTCTTTTGCTAAATTTCACAAGATTTTGATAAAATCTTCGCAATTTTTTTATATTCTTCTATTATTCACAGACGAAAGACTGTTATTTGCTCTAATAGTTTGTTTTGGAGAAGCAATGTCATTTACCTCATTTCTACTGAAAACCGTTGAAACCATCACCCCATTTACAACCTTATCCTCTCTGTCAGCAAAGCTAACAGATGTTCCAATGGGCAGATTTACTCAATTTTTAATTAAGAACTTTATTAAAACATTCAATATCAACACAGACGAGATTGCAAATAAAGATCTTGAGTCTTATAAAACCTTCAACGACTTCTTTATTAGAAAGTTAGAAGAAAACGCCAGACCTTTGGACAAGGATTGTTTAGCCGTATGCCCTGTTGACGGCACCATAGGACAAGCTGGCAAAATTACCAATGGCAGACTAATTCAGGCTAAAGGCATTGATTATTCATTAAAAGCTTTAGTTGGTGGAAACAGTATCGATTCAGAACAATTTGAAGATGGTCGTTATACATGTATCTACCTATCTCCTTCTAACTACCACAGAATTCACATGCCAATTGATGGAACTTTAAAGAAAGCTATTCATGTTCCAGGAAGATTGTTCCCTGTTGGCAGACGAAACATTTCAAACATGCCTGACTTGTATACAGTAAATGAAAGAATGGTATGTTTTTTTGAAACTGCAATGGGGCCATTATGTGTAGTAATGGTAGGAGCTGCTTTAGTTGGCAGTATTCACACAACTTGGGGTGGTACTGTTAACAGAAGAGTTGGTCTTGAAATTAAAGACTACTCAAAAGAAAACATTCACTATCAGCAAGGTGATGAAATTGGTTACTTCAAGTACGGCAGCACAGTTATCTGCCTGTGGGGAAACAATCAAGGTGAATTACCTTCAGATATTGAAACTATGCTTCCTGTAAAAATGGGAAGATCACTAATCGTTTCTGCTCAAGAAAAGTAGAAAATTTCTTCAAAATTGCATAATTTTGAGATTTTAGATTTATGTCTATTATTGTAGATAGTATTTTATATTTATTTTCAAGACGTTAGTAAAAACTGACATTTAAAAATAAAAAAAAATATCATTTACAGTTATAATTACGTTGTTTTTTTGCTTGCTAACCTTGGACTCTGTTTTATTGTGCAGAGATCCTAACGGTAATTAGGAGATTCACGTGGAAAAATATCAAGCCGATGTTGCGATCGTGGGTGCTGGTGGTACTGGTCTTCGCGCTGCTATTGCAGTTGCTCAGGCTGACCCTAAGTTAAGAGTAGCACTCATTTCCAAAGTTTACCCAATGCGTTCACACACTGTTGCTGCCGAAGGTGGTGCTGCTGGTGTTGTTCGTGATGACGACTCATATCAGAAACACTTTGAAGATACAGTAGCTGGTGGTGACTGGCTATGTGAGCAGGATGTTGTTGAGAAGTTCGTTCACCAGGCACCTGAAGAGTTATATCAGTTAGAACACTGGGGCTGTCCTTGGAGCCGTAAGCCAAACGGTGACGTTAACGTACGTCGTTTCGGTGGTATGAAGGTTCCTCGCACATGGTTTGCTGCTGATAAGTCTGGTTTCCACATGTTACATACCTTATATCAGACATCAGTTAAGTTTCCTTCAATTCAGCGCTTCGATGAGCACTTCGTATTAGATCTTCTAGAAGAAGATGGTCAGTGCCGTGGCGTAGTTTGCTACGATTTGCAGAACGGTGTATTCCGTCAGATCAATGCAAAAGCAGTATTCTTAGCTACTGGTGGTGCAGGTCGCTGCTACCTATTCAACACTAACGGCGGTATCGTAACTGGTGATGGTATGGCTTTAGCTTATCGTCACGGTGTTCCATTACGTGATATGGAATTCGTTCAGTACCACCCTACAGGTCTTCTAGGTTGCGGTCTGTTAATGACAGAAGGCTGCCGTGGTGAAGGTGGTGTTCTATACAATAAGGATGGTTACCGTTACTTACAGGATTATGGTCTAGGCCCTGAGACTCCTGTTGGACATCCAAAGAACAAGTACATGGAATTAGGTCCTCGTGATCGTCTATCACAGGCTTTCTGGAACGAGTCAAAGAAAGGCCGTACCATTAAGTATCCTTTAGGTGAGGCTGTTCACTTAGACTTAACTCACTTAGGTGAGAAATACTTACATGAGCGTTTACCACTTATCTGTGAACTTGCTATGACATACTCTGGTGTTGATCCTGTTAAGGCTCCAGTTCCTGTTCGTCCTGTTGTTCACTACACCATGGGTGGTATCGAGACTAACGGTAACACCGAGACTCGTATGCCTGGCCTATATGCTGGTGGTGAGTGTGCTTCAGTTGGTATTCACGGTGCAAACCGCTTAGGTTCTAACTCATTAGTTGAGACCATCGTATTCGGTAAGATCGGTGGTGATGCAATGGCAGAACGAGCTCATCAGTTAAAGGACTTCGATTCACCTGAATTAGCTCGTCAGGCAGAAGCTGCTCAGAAGCGTGCTTTAGACCTATTCGATGTTAAGGGCACAGAGTCACAGTCTAAGATCCGTCATGAGATGGGTCAGTCAATGGAAGAAGGCGTTGGTATCTATCGTGAAGAAGAGTCAATGCAGAAGACCATTGATACCTTAAAGGACTTACAAAAGCGCTTAGTAAACGTTGGTATCACCGACCGTGGTCGTGTATTCAACACAGAGTGGATGAACCGCATCGAATTAGGTTACACCTTAGATGTAGCACAGTGTATGGTTCACTCAGCTATCAACCGTAAAGAGTCACGTGGTTCACATCAGCGTTTAGATGGTCCTAACGGTGCATACAAGCAGCGTGATGACGTAAACTTCTTAAAGCACTCATTAGCATTCAAGCAAGATGGTGCTGATGAGCCAAGAATCGAACTAAGCGACGTTAAGATTACAACCTTCCAGCCTGCTAAGCGTGTATATGGTGCTGAAGCAGAAGCTGCTGAAGCCGCAAGAAAGGCAAAGGAGGCTAAATAATGGAATCACAGCAGAAAACTATGAAGATCACTGTTCTTCGCTATCGCCCAGAGCAGGATAAAGCACCTTGGGAGCAGACCTTTGATGTTCCTTACCACAAAGATACATCAGTTTTAGAAGCTCTGTTCTACATCAAGGACAACTTTGAGCCTAGCCTGTCATTCCGTTGGTCATGTCGTATGGCTGTTTGTGGTTCATGCGGTATGATGGTTAACGGAGTTCCTCATTTAGCATGTAAGACCTTCTTACGTGACTATGAAGGCAAGGACATGAAGATCGAGCCATTAGCTAACTTCCCTATCGAGCGTGATTTAGTTGTTGACTTATCAGATCTCATTGAGAAGATTGAGCGTATTAAGCCTTACATCATTCCTGATGCTAAGAACGCAAATATGCCACTGAACAAGAACTTCAAGCAGACTCCTATGCAGATGGAAGCTTACTTACAGTTTGCTCAGTGTATCAACTGCGGTTGCTGTTACGCAGCTTGCCCTCAGTACAAGCTGAACCCTAAGTTCATCGGTCCTGCAGCTTTAACTCTGCTATATCGTTACAATGTTGATAATCGTGACGCTGGCGCTAAACTTCGTGCACCATTCCTAAATTCAGAGGAAGGCGTTTGGGGCTGTACCTTCGTAGGTTACTGCTCAGAGGTTTGTCCAAAACACGTAGATCCATCTTCAGCTATTCAGCTAGGCAAGAAGATGTCTGCTACTGACTACGTATTCAACATGATCAAACCGGAGCACTAATAAAATGAGCGAAGTAAAATCATATCGTAAGCCATACAACCCACCTGTTAAGAAATTAACCTGGTGGTTAGATAATCCATTCTACATCTACTATATGGTTCGTGAAGGCACTGCTGTGCTAGCATTACTAGCTGTATTAGAGATCGTATTTGGTATCTTCATGCTAGCTTTATGTGAAGTTGGCTCAGCACCTACTTTAACTGGTGTTGCTCCATATATTTGGTACTTACAGAACTTCCTAGGTAACCCAGTTATCATCGCAATTAACGTTGTAATCCTAGTTTCACAGTTATTCCATGCTGTAACTTGGTTCGCTTTAATGCCAAAGGCTGTTCGTGTATTCATGAACAAGAACTCAACAGAGCTTCTGCCTGAGTGGGTAACCAAGAGCGCTTTATACTTAGCTTTAGTTGGCGCTACTGTTGTTATCTTGGCTGTTGCTTTCTTAACCATTTAAGGAGAATTCACAAATGCGTCAATTCCTTCCAACTCGTTCAGACGAGCCAATGTACTGGTTAATGTTTGGTGCTGGTGGCATGGTAGCAGCTATTGTATTACCTGCAATCATGGTAGTTCTGATTGCAGCTGGTTTAACCAGCTCAGATCTTCAGCACTGTGTATTAAACTTAGGCCAGGTTTACAGCATTTTCAGTAACTGGTTCCTAAGCCTATGCGTATTTGGTGTTGTTTTCTTATTAAGCTTCTACGCTTTACACAGAATGCACCACTCAAGCCATGATTTTGGTATTCACTCAAAACTAACATGGTACATTGCATATGGTACTGCTGCTGCAATATCATTTATTTCACTAGGTTTACAGTTCTTAATGTATGTTAAGTTCTTTTAATTAAAAGAAAAAATTAAGTAAACTTAAGTTAAAAAATCGAGCAATAAACTGCTCGATTTTTTTTGATATTGTTAACAAAATTTAACTATTATTTATTTTGAATTCTGCTATAATTTGCGTGAATTTTTACAAACTACATTCTTCAATCTTATTACTCCGCTAGGAGAGCCTAAATATGAAAAAGACTAAAATGGTCTGCACTATCGGTCCTAAATCCGAGAAGCGCGAAATTATGGAAACCTTACTAAACTCAGGCATGAACGTAATGCGTCTGAACTTCTCACACGGTGACTTTGAAGAGCACGGTGGTCGTATCACAAACATTAACGCAATCATGCAGGAAACTGGTAAAGTTTTTGCTGTTCTATTAGATACAAAGGGTCCTGAGATCAGAACCTGTGATTTAGAGAACGGCGAAGATGTTTCTTTAGTTACTGGCGATAAGATCACTTTAACTTCAGACAGCAAGTTTGTTGGTAACAAGACTAAAGTTGGTGTTACATACCCTAACTTAGCAAAAGATTTAAAAGTTGGTGCAACTGTTCTATTAGATGACGGCTTAATCGGCTTAAAGGTTATCGAGATCAATGGCGACGACGTTGTTTGTGAAGTACAGAACAACGGCGACTTAGGCGAGCATAAAGGTGTTAACCTGCCAAATACTCACATTTCTATGCCATTCTTATCAGAGAAAGATAAGGGCGACTTGTTATTCGGTATCAAACGTGGAGTTGACTTCATCGCAGCTTCATTCACTCGTACTAAGGATGACGTTTTAGATATTCGTAACTTCTTAGACGCAAATGGCGGTAACGATATCAAGATCATCTGCAAGATTGAGAACCAGGAAGGTTTAGACAACTTTGAAGATATCTTAGCAACTGCTGACGGTATCATGGTTGCTCGTGGCGATATGGGTGTTGAAATTCCAGCTCAGGAAGTTATCTTCGCTCAGAAGCACATCATCAAGCGTTGTAACCAGGTTGGTAAGCCAGTTATCACTGCAACTCAGATGTTAGATTCTATGATTAAGAATCCACGTCCTACCCGTGCTGAAGCAGGTGACGTAACTAACGCTATCTTAGACGGTACCGATGCAGTTATGTTATCAGGTGAGTCAGCAAAGGGTAAGTACCCACGTGAGGCTGTTCGCACCATGAACACCATCTGTGAGCGTACTGATGCTTACTGTGAAGAAAACCACGGCAAGGTATTCCCTGTTACTGTTTCTGCAAAGACTGTTACCGATTCAGCTTGCTTAGCTGCTGTAGAAGCTGCTGATGCTTTAAATGTACCAGTAATCGTTGTAGCAACAGAGCACGGTAATTCAGCTCGTGCTATCCGCAAGTTCAACCCTAAGGCTGAGATCTTAGCTTTAACACCTAACGTAAAGGCAGCTCGTCAGTTATGCTTAACTCGTGGTGTAATGCCTAAGATTGTTGACCGCATTTCATCAACTGATGAGTTCTTCCAGTTAGGTAAGAAGTTAGCTGTTGAGATGGGCTTAGCTAAGGCTGGCGACAAGATCATTATGGTAAACGGTGCTTTAGTTCCATCTGGAATCACCAATACCATGTCAGTTCAGACTATCTAATAGTAGTCAATTCTGAAAATATGGGGGAGCATTGCTCCCCCGTTTTATTTTAAGTAAGTGTTCTAAACCTTCTTTTACTCAACAATAGCTACCCACTTATCGTCAGCGTAAGCTCTAAAACACATCTTTAACTGTTCTTCATTATTCTTCTCAAGAGCTAAATTAGGCAACTCATCTTTACCAAAGTAGCCAATTCCTATTGTTTCGATATTGTTCTCAAAATGCCCACCTTTTAATGAGCACTCAACAAAGATCTTACATACTCCATATGGATATAATGGAGAGTTATGCTTGGCTCTGTCCTGAACTGCAATAAGTTTTTTAACCTCGACATCAAGTCCTGCCTCTTCTTTGGTCTCTTTAATAGTGTTCTCTGATACAGACACATTGCAGTCACACCAGCCTCCTGGTAATGACCAGGTACCATTCTTTTCATGAACTAACAGGATCTTGTCATCTTTAAAGATAGCAGCTCTGGTATCAATCTTTGGAGTTTGATAGCCAATCTCATTACAAAAAAGCTCCTTTACTTTCTCAACTTTAAGATCGGATATCTGTGACATCATTTGAGCAGAGATATCTCTTATCTTTTCATAGAGTTCTTAATCAAAGACATCTTTTCCGTAAAACAATCCTGCCTGAGCAATGCTTTGTAATTCTTTTGCCCAGGAGATAAACAACTCGTTATCCATAAAGTTTTTCCTTGGTTTTATCTTGATGTGAAAAGATAGCTAAAATCATATCAAAAAAAATCCTGTTACTACTCAAAACATGTAATAACAGGATTATATATAAGGTAAAAAATATGAATTCCTAGTAATCAGGTGAATTTAGAATTTCCTGATTAGTCTTATCCTTAATATCCTGAGGAATCTGATCCCAGGCCTGTTTTATAGGCAGGATAAGATTAATTACTTCATCAATCTGAGACACATCCAAAGATACTGAAGCTTTTGCAAGCAACTCTTTCATATAGTCATAAAGAGCGTACATTCTGTCAAAAAGCTCCGGATTTCCTCTCTTGTCCAGAGCGGTCTGCAGACCATTGATAATACCAATGGCTTTATCGAGTCTGTTTGCCTTGTACTCAAAGTCATTGCGCAAAATAGCGCCTTTAGCCTGAGACAGGCGTTCAATCAAACCATCATACATCATCTGTATGATTCTGTGAGGATCTGCTACAGAGAGCTCAGCCTCAAGGTTTGTGCGCTTATAAGCTTTTAAATTACGTCCGTACATTTGATCTCCTGCAATCAAAAATACTCATTTACTTAATTATATTATCGTGCAAATTGAAAAAATGTTTAGCTCCAATTTACAAAACTTGTGTTCTGTAATACTTATCAGATAATGATCTAAGTTAAAAATCACGATTTTGAAGGCTATTCTAACAGAAAAAGACATATTTTCATTTAAGACACTTTGCACAATTTGACAAGAAAATAAGCATTTTTAGAAGAATTGACAATATATTGAAAAGATTGTGCAAATTTCATACTCTCAAGATTTTTAAAATTAAGACATAGATAAAGAGAACCATCGATTTATGGTCAAAATACTATACGAAGAAGAGGCTTATATGAGTGAAGAGCAGAAATTTGTTGTAACCGCAGGTCGTGACATTTTAGGCAAGTTAGCACCAGAGTTTGCAAAATACAACGATGACATTCTCTTTGGTGAAGTTTGGTCTGACAGCACTTTAAATTTAAAGACACGCAGCATGATCACTGTTTCTACCTTAGTTGCAAGTGGCATTACTGACAGTTCTTTAAAGTTTCATTTACAGAATGCAAAAAAGAATGGCGTATCAAAAAAGGAAATGGCAGCCATGATTACTAATGTAGCTTTCTACGCAGGATGGCCTAAGGCATGGGCAGCATTTAATATAATTAAAGACATTTATAAAGATTAAGAGGATTTTATGAAATACCCAGATAAGGCACAATTTGAAAAAGCAAATGTATTTGGTAAAGGCAATCCAAACACAGCATATGCTCAGTATTTTAAAGGTAATTCATTTTTTAACCTGTTATTAAAACCAGGTGAGCCTTTTGTTGTCGCAAACGTTACTTTTGAACCTAGTTGCAGAAACAACTGGCACGTTCATCATGCTACAAATGGTGGTGGCCAGATCTTAATCTGCACCTGTGGTGAAGGCTGGTATGTAGAAGAAGGCAAAGAACCTGTAAGTTTACGTGAAGGTTCCGTTATCTTCATTAAACCAGAGGTTAAGCACTGGCACGGCGCTAAAAAGGACAGTTACTTCTCTCATGTTGCTGTAGAAGTTCCAGGAGAAAACACTTCAAACGAATGGCTTGAAGCCGTCTCAGATGACGACTATGCAAAGTTACCATAATCTACATTGATGTTTGCCCTATTCACAAGGAGTTGTTATGAAGTTTTCAAAGCTGATTAAGTGTCTATCACTAGGAGCTATTATGAGTTTTTCAGTAAATTCATTTGCCGCTGCAAACGATATCGTTGTTTATTTCTCAGCATCAGGTAACACAAAAATTGTGGCACAGGCGTTAGCTAAAAAGTTAGATGCACAGGCTTTAGCTATTGAAGCTAAACAGGTATATACCGACGACGATTTAAATTACAGACAGGATAATTGCAGAGCTAATGTTGAGATGAAGACTCCTGATGTAAGACCAGAGATTGCAAATGACTTGTCTGCCGTTAATGACAAAGAAAACGTATATTTAGGCTTCCCTATTTGGTGGGGTACTGCCCCTAGAATCATACAAACCTTTATTGAAAGCTATAACCTTGAGGGCAAGAACATTTACCTGTTCTGCACCTCAGGAGGAAGTTCAATCGATAAGTCATTATCAGATATGAAAACTCTTTATCCAAAGTTAAACTTTGTAAAAGCACAGAGAATTAAGTTAGGTTCAGCTGATGCCGACATTGAAGCTTTGCTTGCAAAATAGAAAGCAAGATCCTAAAAGGATTAACTAATGACAGAGAAAGACTGAAAAGTCTCTAAAATTTGACCTGAAAGTTGTAACTTTCAGGTCTTTTTTTTGAAGCGGTATGAGGCAAGACTATGCTTTTTCGTCAAAAAGTATACCTTTAGTTTCAGTATCTTTTTTAGAAACAGAGGTATTGTCTCTCATATCCTTTAAGCGCTCAGCAAGCTTTAAGAAGTCCTCAGATGGGATCTGACGAACCAGCTTTTCTGTATTAAGATCAGTAACCTTAACTACAGTATTCTCAGTATCTTTATCGATACTGAATGCAAGACCAATATTCTGGCGGTTCAGATCGTTTTTACGCTCTTGAATTACCTTCTCATTATGCTCCTGCATATATTTAGAGAGCTTTTTCTCTTCATTGATTTTTTTAGCAGTCTCTTTTACTACTTCATCAAGATCTGAAGCACTAGTACTCTTTGTTTCAGGATCTTTAACTGAATTAGTATTATCTTTTACTGCTTGAGTATTTTGTTTTTTTACATCATCCGCAACAGTATTGTCAGCCTTGGTTGTCTGAGTATTGGCAACATAGGCCTGATTAGCTACTGATGACATTGAATTAGAACTAGTAATAGTAATATCGCTCATAGCTAGCCTCCCCTCTTATCGAGAGGTAAAAATTTTTCTCTCCTAAGAAAAGTAATGTTACTCTTCTATCTGTACTCTATAACGGACACTTTTTTTAAAACTTTAAGTAAATTTAAAAAAATTTTTGGGAAGTTATCTTATGAGTTTTTAAGCAAAATGCGCCATCGCCCTTATAAGGTGATAGCGCATTTTCTATATATCGTTCTGACAGATGACCTGATCTATATGGGACAGGAACATCTACCCAAGAGGTTTAAATTAGGCTAAAAGACGTGCTGCATCAAAACCGTTTAAGTTAGCCTGAACAGCATTGCCACTTTTGGCAAACATTGCTGTGATATCAGCTACCATGTTCTTTGCATTAGATGCATCAACTTTAACAGAGCTTACTGAATCTCCAATGTGAGCTCCAGTCTGTAAATTTACAACTGATGAAGCTCCAGTATTAACCTGTGCATTACCCTTAACAGTAGTGTTAGCTACAGTGTTATTGGTGTTGTTAGTAGAAACAACTGTGTTTGCATTTGCAACATTTGTATTTAAGTTAATCATATTCTCTTCCTCTCACTGATATTATTATATGTAATCAAACAGAGACTGTTTAGATAACATGCTGTAAATTTGACGTGAAACAGCTAGCTGATTTTGTGATTGCACTAAATCAGATGCTGCTTCAAAGGCATCAACCTCGGATACTTTTGCTTTTGACTCAGTCTTGATGTCTGATAATGACTCATTTGAATCTAAAACTGTAGTAATAGTATTCTGTCTAGCACCAATCTGACCACGATATGAGTCGTACTGAGTCATAGCAATACCAACTGACTTTTGAACTTTAGCAATAGCTGCTGTTTTTTCAGTATTGCTCAAGGTTGGATCGTTAATCTTATTAACAATGTCTGTTAGTACATTCAGCATATTGTCAGTATTAGGTGGATCAAGCTCAACACTTATGGTTCCAACATAATTTGAGTCACCTAAAGTAAACTCCATTCCTTTTACATTGATAGTACCGTTAGACTTATCAACCTCACCCTGCTCTATCACCTGACCGTTCTGATCTAATAGAGAGAACGCACCATCTGGAGTTACATTAATATTTAATGTATTGTTGGCACCCTGTGCACTTGAGTAGTACTGCTCGTACAAATCGCCAAAGTCACCGTAGGAACTTATCACGGCACTGTCAATCTTTGGATTTCCGGTAACAGTCATGGAATCTGCCGTACGGCAGTTTTCAAAAATATCCAAACCTGAATCTGATACCTGAACAGTAACACTTGGTGATACTAAAACACTTCTGGTTGAACCATCAGCCTGACACTTATAATGACCATCAGAGGTTAAAGTGTAGGTTGGTACATCTGATTTAGCACCAGAGAAAATGTACTCACCTTCAGTATTCTGAGTATTCATTAAGTCATATAAGTGATCACGAGTCTGAGCAATTTCAGCTGCTAGAGCCTTTAAGCTACTATCATCATTTGAGCTGTCAACACACTGAATTAAACGGGTGTTGATGCTTGACAGTGCTGACCACATTGACTGCAGAGAGGTTTCCTCTTCAGATAGAGTATTAGCAGCTAAACCACCGTCTTTAGAGTACTGATCATAAGCTGCAATAGCACCTTCGTATTTTACTTTTGATGCCATACCTGATGGATTTTCACCAGCAGTGCTGAACTTTAAGCCTGTGTTATAGCGTTTAGCTGATTCATCTACAGTTGAGTTAGCCTTCTGAATGTAGGTGAGGCTACTGGTAAACTGCATGGTTGTTGAAATTCTCATTTAGCAGCCTCCTTTAGAATGAACTGATTAGAGAGTTAAAAATAGTTTGAGAAGCTTCGATGATCTTTGCACATGCCTGATAGGTCTGTTGATACATCAGTAAGTTTGTAGCTTCTTCATCAAGGTTTACGCCTGCATCTGACTGATAAAGCTTGGTGGTTTGCTCAAGCTTGGCAGTTGCAGCTTCTTCATTAGCACTAGCGGTGGTAATTGATGCACCTAATTCTGCTAATAGGTTTGCGTAACCGTCATTAAAGGTAGTAGTCTTTGATGAACCTGTAGTTCTGGTAATGTTCTTGCTTCTAATCTGGATTAGAGCAGTACCATTGGAGTTATCAGCCTGACCACCTTCATTTATTTCAATTGAGAACTTATCCTCTTCTTTTACAGTACCGCTAATGGTGATGTCATAACCATAATCCTTTAAAGGAGTATTGGTATAGGTACCAGTTGCATTGTCATAAGTCACTGCATTAGCTAATACATTAGTACCGTTACAAGAAGCTGGAGCTCTACCTAAGATTGCGCCATTTGAATCTTTAACTACATAGTTGCCGTCAGCATCAATAACGATGTTAGTTGGCGCACCTGCATTAAATACAGGCTTACCATCAGCTCCTACTGATACACCATAGTCTGCGCCAGTATTTGAACATCTTGAAAGGGATGCAGTTGCATTACCGTAATTGTTTGAAGCTGTACGTGTTCTTACAGCTGAAGCAAAGGCAAAATCCTCTGGTTTTGATACATTTGACTTAATATCAGTACCAACCATTAAAGTAGGCTGTACGTAGAAAGTTGTACCTTCACCTTTTAAAGTACCGAAGTCTTTATTAAATGATAAAGTGATACCATAATCATCTAACCTTACAGAGGTAGCATTATCAGGGATATTACCAATCTCATTGGTGATATCAACTCTCCTGTCATCTGCATCGACCTTGTAAATGTGCATTTCTCCGCCATTGAAAGATACCTGGAAAGAGTAGCTCTGCACATTTGAGCCCTGGTTCTCATTGAAGGAGAAAGCGATGCTGTTATCTGGATTATCTGATCTGCCAAAACCGCCAGGAATTGTCAAAAGATCGCCACCTGCGATATCTTCTAGAGTGAAACCTGCTTTGTTCTGAACATTTAAAGCATCAGCTAAAGAAACCATAGCCTTACCAAGCTCACGCATGGTGGCACGGATTTCTTTGGTAGAATTTAAATAACCACCTAAAGAACCGCCGATGTTATCACTTGATAACTTTACATGACTCTTATCCTTGCCTGAATCATAGATGCTGTCATAGGTAAGATAGATATCGCTTTTTGTTACATCAAACTTGTTCTGCTCCTGGGTAAGTTTTGCATAGACATCACCGTTGGCAAGCAGCATGCCTGAGTCCATGTAGACCTCATAGGTGCCGTCCTGCTGAACTTTAACGTTAAGTCCGACATAACTTGAAAGATTGTTGATGAGACGATCGCGTTCATCTAACATCTGCATATAGATTTCATTGTTAGTTGCATTATCAGAAATACTTAAAGTTCTGATCTGATCGTTAATCTTGCAGATTGACTCTGTCAAAGAATTAATGTCATTTACGTTGTCTGAAATCTGGTTATTAACTGTATTTAAAGACTCAAGCATAGAGTTGTTAGCTGAATTTGCTCTTTCAACTAAATTCTCTAATTGAGCTTTAGCAGCTGATCTGTTAGCAGAAGAGGTAGGGTTATTAACTGCTGTTGATAATTCATCAAATACAGATGTTGCTGCATTAGCAATAGACATGGTTGAATCAGACAGAACCTTATCTGCTGTATCCATACCTTCTTTATAAGCAGAATAGTAAGCTTTGGTACCAGTATCAGTGAACATCTGACGCTGTACATACTGGTCATAAACACGTCTGGTATAGGTTGCGCCTACGCCCCAGTCTACACATGAAGTGTATGTCTGAGTTTCTTTACGAACGTAACCGTCGGTGTTTACATTATTGATGTTGTTAGAAGTAGCATTAAGCAACTTCTGACTGTTTAAAACACCATATTTACCAGTTAGGATTAAATCGACTGACATTTTATGACCCCTTTATGGCACTGCCAAGTAATTGGCAACTAATTGCCTTTTTTCCTCTTCAATATATCCATATGCTATTTGTATGCCATAAATGCAATTTTGCGTGAAATTTTTTTAAGTTTGTCTGCATAGTTGGGATCGGTAGCGTATCCAGCTCTTTGAATTTCCTCAAAATACTCATCAGGAGAGTAACTTTTGCCGACTGCTTTTTCGTATCTTGGATTCTCTTTGATGAACTTTAAATAATCCTTCATACTGTCTAAAACGTCAGAATATTTTCTAAATGAGCTGACCTCACTTACAAACTTACCGTTTTCAAATTCAGGAGATGCAAGTTTCTCGCTTTCACCTGTCCAGGATGAATTAGCTTTAATACCGTAATAGTTGTTACCAGCAGAGACATGTTGTCCCCATCCAGTCTCAAGAGCTGCCTGAGCTACCAGTACTAATGGATTAAAGCCTAAGCCTTCGACAGCCTTTAGAGCATAAGGCATCATCTTTTCGACGAACTCTTCTTGTGATTCAAAGCTTGACATAGTATTAGGATCAGGCAAGCCTTCATACATCTTACGCAATGAGGTAATACTACCCTTTGCATCGATGTGGCTGTCAATGAACTGACTGGCACTGATGTTAGAGCCTTTAATGTAAGAGCCCTGCTGATTGCCGGAGACTGACATCTTATCAAGCTCTTTCATGAGTTCCTTACCCTCATCGCCTAAGGATTTGGCAAACTGTTTTGTCAACAAATAAGTAATAGAGTTTTTGTTCATACCCTCTTTTGAGGTCATGGTGGACACGTTCTGCTGAGCTAACATATCCTCAAAGAAACCTGAATATTTTGAATGCAGAGGTGAATCAGGATTGATGGTGTCGTTTGACTGACGCATGGCATCAACCCAGTACTGATTTAAAATTGACTGGAACTGTTCTGCTGCAGCCTTTAAAGCCAGAGCCTGAGACTTTTTGTCGCCCTTACCGAGCTCTCTTAACTTTCTTAAGTTACGGTGATCGCTGACAAGTCCCATGTCAGGACCTTTGTCTGTGGAAATCATTAAATCATCACTCATAACACACCCGGTTCAATTATCAGTTTATTGACTGTATTACTGTTACAGATACAGTAAAGCAATTAGTGTGCCATCTGAAGATTATCATTAGCAGGATGTGTGTACTGACAGTGCTGAATTTCCATGCATCTTAAAAAAATCTGACTGCAGAAATTCAGTAACACAGCTCAAACAGGCACATTTATCATTGAACTTACAGGTAATAATCAATAAAATGACCAGAGTTTATATTTCTCATATCAGCCTAAAAAGATGATGTCTACTTTCAGGAACCAATCTGCAGTGGTTAACCTTTGGAAACTACCTTTATCCACAGTTTCACTCATCACACTGGCAACAGTAAAATTTAACAGCGGCGCATTTTAATATTCAGAATCAGTTTATCTTTTCACTATAAGAGACAGTTCTGCAAAAAATATAATCTTAAGGCAGTTTTACGTGAGGATGTGATCTCTATAAAATTCCTTTTTTCAAACTTAAGATATGCTTTTACTGCTTTTATCTGTAGCATGTTTTTCCATTACCACCTGTATAAAAGCGTTTTCTGCAGATTAAAGCACATGACGTTTAAGCAAAATAATAATTTACAGTCAGCAAAATCAGATTTATATGTCAGAGAACATTTCTTTTAAAAGAGACGAAATCATCCCCTTTTTAAAGCAGTTGTCAAGGATGTTCACCTATGTGAGTCTTCTTGATGTTGCTGCCGGGAAAAAGTACATAACAGCAGAGAACGGTGAACTCAAAACCGTTTCTGTAGGCGAGGACGCGAGCAACCCCGACAGCATCACCATGCGGGCCCTGAATGGAAAGACTCAAATCAACAAGTTTGAGTTTTTAAAGCAGAATATCTTTTTTGTAACCGCAAAATACATTCTTATTGAAAGCAGGGAGTATGTTCTTGAATCAGTTTCCATGATCAATAACGATTCTCTGTTCAAGGATTTTGGAAAGAATGATTTTATCAGACTGTTCAACGAGTACAGTGACGAAAACTACCGAGATCCGCTGACGACCTGTTACAACCGTCGCTATTATGACGATCAGAAACAGGCCCTGCAGAAAGCCACAGCCATTGCCAGAATCGATCTTGATCTGTACAGGCAGATCAGGGAAACCTACGGACCTATGGTTACAGAGGCTGCATTAAAGACACTTGGAATCACCATACAGAAATGTGTCAGAAAAACCGATTCGGTTATTTATCTTGAAGGCGAGAAGTTCCTAATATTCTTCTACGGCATGAAACAGCCTGTATTAAAAGGAAAACTTGAGGAAATCAGATCTGCAATACAGAGAACGGTTATTCCTCAGCATCCTGCTGTAAAGCTCAGTATAAGCATAGGCGGATATTTTTCTGAGAAGATCTCGATAAATGATATTACCAAAGCCCAGAAACTTCTAGATGAGGCCAGGTTGCATTTAAATTATGTGGTTGTAAATTAGCCTGACACACTAACGGCACCAGAGAAAATCAGTTACTTTGACTTTTCTGCACAAACTGCTTTAAGGCTGACAGCCATACACATTCCTTCCGTCATCAGGCTGAACCTTATTTTCAGTCAGTTTTCTCTAGCGCAGAGTCTATTCTTTATGCCCGAATATTCCGGAACACACTATGTTCTCAAAAACAGTCACAAAAAAAGTTTTCTAAACCTCATTAAAAACTCTCTTTTGTGTTATTCAGGGTAAAAGCACCTGCCCCTGAAAGTAAAAGCGGCAGCCTTACTGGCTGCCGTTCAATGTTGCTACCTTAGAAAAATTTAGCCGATAACTCAGTATGCCTTTACTGGAAGAGCAATATTCTCAAAGGTAACTTCCTTTACGTTCTCCCTGTCCTTTACAGAAACAATCTTTCCTGAATAAAGGTATGGAGTAAAGATGGTATCATCACTGTTTACAGGAGCAAAGTAGAGCTTTACCCTGTTTTCAGCGCGGCATTTGTCATCAGAGCAGGCATTTGCTCTGATGGCGTTGGACAGAATTGTACCGATAAGAGCATGCTCGGTTGAATGGAAACCGTTTCTCCAGAAGAAGGTTTTTAGACCGAAATGATTTAACTCACCGTACTGTCTGTCAACATAATCATTCACCCATGGTCTTAGAGTATCTTGCAGCTCATAGTCACCTGTAAGAGCAAGTGTCAGAGCTGACTGATCAAGTTCAGCATACTCCCACCAGGAGGCATCCTTCTTTAGAAGATCGCCATACCAGTTTGTGTGTTCATCTGTTTGGGCACTATGTAAGGTTGTGAGCATACCGTGTTTTGCAAACTCTTTAAGCTTTTCATTACCGGTCATGCAGGCTACAAGGTATTCCATCCAGAAAGCCTTGACGGTGTGACCGTTGTCAAGATGGCGTCCCTTTTTGAGATCAAAGCATGACTTGTTGTCAATACAGCCGAAGAAGCGGTTTCTGTCTTTGTTGTAGAAATGGTTGTTGATGCTGTCAACGGTTTTATCAAGATCAGCTACAAAGGCCTTTTTATCATCCTGAGGGATCAGTCTTAATGTCAGAACCATATAGGCATTTATCTGATCTAAAAGAGCCACAAGCTCCTTCTGAGTGGTTTTGTCTGATTTTGAATCCTCAAGACACCATCTCATAAGATCTGCCTTTTCATCAAAATAGGTGTCATAAATATACTTTTCTGAATCCATGATAACCTTAATCACCTCAGGATCATGGGTAAGATAGGCGTTCATGGCAAGACCCACGAGTGCATAGCTCAGATCCTGAGAGGTTCTCTGAAGTCTCTTTACAGGAAGAGCATGGTCATCAGCAGTTAAAGGCTTGCCTTGTTTCATGAGAGAGTAGAATCCGCCTTCAGGATCGCGTGCATTCTTGAGAAGAAAATCCACACCGGCTTTGTGCAGTTTTAAAGCCTGTTCATCACCTGTAAGGTTGAAGAGAACACCGTAGGCAAAGGTCTGTCTGGCCTGCATTCTCACAAAATCAATACCTGAAAGCTCCAGCATGTTTCCTAAACTGCCTTCCCCTTTGCAGCTTTTCTGATTGCGCAAAGTACCGTCATCACATCTCCAGGTAGGGAAATTACCAAGAGGCACACCCTGTGCATCAGGATGCATCCAGTATTTTGCAAGAACTGATGTGTGCTCTGCCCACTGCGCAGCAGTTGGAAGATATTCAAGGTTCTGTTCTGCAGCGAAGGATACAGAGGATAAAAGGATAAGAGATGATGCTATCAGATTTTTGAGTTTTGCCATTTTATGTCAGGCCTCCAGATGTGTACTCAGCATACACATACTTAAAAGAGATAAAAATTTTGTAACATTATTCTGGACATTAAACGAATATATGCACTGATACTTCAGTAAGTATCAGTGCATATTATTTACTGTCAGCATTTAGCATTTTAGTATTATAAAAATCTTTTTCTTTCAGTATCCCACTTAATTTTTAACACAATCCTATTATTTTGTAAAAATTAATAGTAACAGGCGGTAAAAAGACATTCAAAACGGGCAGTATTCAATCATAAATACCATTCTGACACAGCGTTTACCTGATGATTTGTCAAAATAAAAGCTGATAGGGAGGAGTGAACTTTTTGTGAAGTCAAGAAGGTGTTTTTTCAATTTTTTGACGGTTGAATAAACTGATTCAGTCTGAAAAATTTATGCAAAATAAATTATCCGCAATTATGCAACAGTCCGAAATATATGCTTTTTTTTGTGGATGTATAAATAAAATCACAATATGGATCACAAATATATTTCAATGATCCCCAAAATAAAACTAAATATTGTCAAAATTTTGTCGACATCCTCTGTATGTAGTATGATATCAGGAATTATATTTAATAATAAAAATCAGTATCACTATAAGAGCATGGAAAACTGCTTTTGTATAAATAAGATGTTTCATTCGGTGTAATTATGAAATTTTCTGGAAACCTCCTAATCCTCGAAAAAGACAGCCAGAAGCGCCAGTCGCTCGAAACCATATTCTCATTTTTAGGTTTGGTCTGTCAGAGTGGCGATGCAGCCGACTGCCTGTCATACTTTGAGGCTGAGGATGCAAATGTTGACTACTGCGTACTCGGGGACGTCGACTCTCTAGACTGCAGAAAGCTGTTAAAGGAACATAAGGATACAGCCTTTCTTTTATGCACCTCAAAGTGCAGTGAGGATTTGAGCTCATGCGCAAACCTTATGGGAACCATAAGCAATGATCCCAACTATGATGAGATCATCTCTCTGCTTCACTACTGCCAGTCCTTCAGGACCATGCGCAGATATTCCAGAAAATCAGGTGACGGTGCTGCAGCCCTCATCAAGATGTTAGTGGGTCAAGGCAAAGCAATTACTAATGTTCGTCGCTTAATTGAGCAGGTAGCATCTACTGATGCCTCAGTACTTATCTTAGGTGAATCAGGTACTGGTAAAGAGGTGGTAGCTCGTGCAATTCATGAGTTATCTAACCGTAAAAATAAAGCTTTCGTTCCTGTAAACTGCGGTGCTATCCCAGGTGAATTACTAGAGTCAGAATTATTCGGTCATGAAAAAGGTGCCTTTACTGGTGCCATCAGTGCTCATGAAGGTCGTTTTGAATTAGCTGAAGGCGGTACCATCTTCCTAGATGAAATCGGTGATATGCCTTTACAGATGCAGGTAAAGTTACTGCGTGTACTTCAAGAAAGACAATTTGAAAGAGTAGGTTCAAACAAACCAATTAAAGCTGATGTAAGAGTAATTGCTGCAACCCATCAGAATCTAGAAAAGATGGTCGCTGAAAAGACCTTCAGACAGGATCTTTACTACAGACTTAATGTCTTCCCAATTGATACACCTCCACTGCGTGACAGAACTGACGATATTCCTCTATTAGTTCAAGAACTTGTAAACCGTCACGGCAAGGAGCAAAAGGCCTCAATCAGATTTACTCAAAGAGCTATGTTACAGCTTATGTCTTGCCCATGGCCTGGCAATGTTAGAGAGTTATCTAACTTAGTTGAAAGATTACTAATCTTACATCCAAACGAAATTGTGGATGTTGATGATCTGCCTGTATCCTACAGAGGAGGCAAGCTCGAAGACGATCCCTACGCCGAGCGTATGGCACTTCTTGACAGTTTCTCCGTTCCTCTGCCAGGTGACGAGGTTCAGGAGGATTTTGATGTTGAGGAAGCAGACAGCAAGCCTATTGATCTTCCGCCTCTTCCTGTCATCGAAGGTGAGAACGATATGGCTCAGGCCTTTATGCCGACACTGTCTCCTGATGGCATCAACCTCAAGGATATGGTTTCAAACATTGAAATCAATATGATTAAGCAGGCTTTAGGACAAAGTAACGGTGTTGTTGCAAAAGCATCTGAAATATTAGGCTTACGTCGCACAACTTTAGTTGAAAAAATGAAAAAATATGGCATCGTAGCCTCAAACTAAGGATTGGTCATGGATATTAAGCAGTCAATTTCAGAATTATTAAAAGATAAAACAATTCTAGTTACTGGTGGTACTGGCTCTTTTGGTAACAAATTCATCAAAACTGTCTTAGATGAGTACCCTGTAAAAAAGGTTATTGTCTATTCTAGAGACGAATTAAAACAGTATGAAATGCAACAAAGACTTGCTAAATATTCCAGCAAGATGCGCTATTTCATCGGTGATGTTCGTGATCTGACAAGATTAAATCTTGCAATGAAAGGAGTGGACATTGTGGTTCACGCAGCAGCCATCAAACAGGTACCTGCTGCCGAATACAATCCAATGGAATGTATTAAGACCAATATCAACGGTGCTGAAAATGTTATTGAAGCTGCTATGGCTAATGACATTGAAAAAGTAGTTGCTCTTTCAACAGATAAAGCTGCTAATCCAATCAACCTTTATGGAGCAACCAAGCTTTGCTCTGATAAATTATTTACAGCTGCAAATAACTTAGTAGGTTCAGGTAGAACCAGATTTGCTGTGGTTCGTTACGGTAATGTTTCAGGATCTCGTGGCTCTGTAGTACCTTTCTTTAAGAAACTACTTGCTGAAAAAGCAGAGTTCATACCTATCACTGATATGAAAATGACACGCTTCTGGATCTCATTAGAGCAGGGGGTTAACTTCGTATTAAAGACCTTAGTCAGAATGCACGGTGGCGAAGTTTTTGTGCCTAAGATCCCTTCAATTAATATTGTAGATTTAGCTACAGCTATCGCTCCAAATCTTCCACAAAAAGAAGTAGGCATCCGTCCAGGCGAAAAGATACATGAACTTATGTGTCCTAAAGATGATTCAATGCATGTAATTGAGTTTAACGACTTCTTTATCATTCGTCCTTCAATTACATTTAATAGCAGATCGTCTGATTGCTATAAAACTACCATGCTAGGTGAACAGGGAAAGCCTGTAGAACTAGGCTTTGAGTACAATTCAAAAAATAATCCTAACTTCTTAAATGTAGAAGAAATTAGAGACTTTTTACAAAAACAGGAAAAGTAAATGATACCTTACAGCACTCAGACAATTGAATATGATGATCTGGAGGCTGTAAGAGATGTTCTTACTTCTCCATTTCTCACTTGCGGTCCTAAAATCACCGAATTTGAAGACAAAGTTTGTACCTATACAGGTGCCAACTTTGCTGTAGGTGTTAATTCTTGTACTTCAGCTTTGCACCTTGCCATGATTGCTTTAGGTGTATCTAAAGGCGACAGAGTCTTTGTAAGTGCAATTAGCTTTGTAGCCTCATCTAACTGCGCCCGTTATCAGGGAGCTGATGTTGACTTTATCGATGTTGATAAATTTACAGGTAACCTTGATGTTGATAGCTTAGAACAGATGCTCATTGATGCTGACAAAGAACATAGATTACCAAAGGTTGTGGTTGCAGTTCACCTTTCAGGTAGAGCTGTTGATCTTGAAAGAATAGCTAAGCTAAAAGCTAAATACGGCTTTTATCTAATCGAAGACGCAGCTCATGCTTTTGGTGCGATTTATCATGACACTATGATAGGCTCCTGTAAGTTCTCTGATATTACTGTCCTAAGTTTCCATCCTGTAAAAATCATTACAACAGCAGAAGGAGGCATGTGCCTTACCAATAATGAAAATTTGTATAAGCTCATGCGCAAATTCTCAACCCATGGTATTGAGCATAATCTTGATGCTCTTGAGAACAAAGATATGCCAGCTTACTATTATGAAATGCAGGATTTAGGATTTAACTACCGTCTGTCAGATTTGCAGTCAGCATTAGGTATTTCACAATTAGCTAAAGTTGATGAACTCTTAAGAAAACGCCGTGAAATTGCTCATGACTATCAAGAGCTTTTAGGTGACAGTGAGAATTTGACATTGCCTGTAGCTGATACTCCTGAATCAATAAGTTCATGGCATCTCTATCAGGTAGGTATTAAAGGAGATTTTAGAGATACTGTCTATAAAACTTTAAGATCACGTGGTATCGGTGTTCAAATCCATTACTTACCAATTTATGATCATCCTTACTACAAGAAACTAAAAGACTACCCTCTCTTAGATGGTGCTGAGTATTTCTTTAAACATACTCTATCAATTCCTTTATATCCTAATTTAAAGAAACTTGATATGCAGATGGTAGCAGCCACTCTTCAAAGCGTTGTAGACAACCTTAATGAGTAAACTCTTTGTATGTAAGTTCACAGGTATGTTTTTATGAGTAAAATTGCAGTTATTCCTGCTCGTGGCGGTTCTAAAAGAATTCCTTTAAAAAACATTAAAGCGTTCAATGGAGCACCTCTCATCAGTTATTCAATCATGGCTGCCTTAGAAAGTAAACTTTTTGATAAAGTCGTAGTTTCGACCGATGATGAAAAAATAGCTTCAGTTGCTAAATCTTTTGGAGCAGAAGTTCCTTTTTTAAGAGATAAATCTCTGGCTGATGACTTTACAGGTACCTTTGCAGTTGTCAAAGATGCTTATCAAAAACTAAAAGACTCCTTTTCATCTTTAGATACTGTCTGCTGTATTTATGCAACAGCGCCCCTTTTAAAAGCAAAACATTTACAAGAAGCCTACAACCTCATGCAAAATGCTCATGCAAAATCTGTTATCAGTATCTGTGAATTTCCTTTCCCTATTCAAAGAGCTTTTGTCAAAGATGACAATGGTAACTTGTCATATCGTGAGCCTAAATTTGCACCTATGAGATCTCAGGATCTGCAAAAGTGTTATCAGGACTGTGGTTTATTCTATTTTTATGACAAATCATGTTTTGAGTATGCTAAAGACTATCAGTCTATTGGCTATGCAATGCCTCGTCATCGTGTCATCGATATTGATACTCCTGAGGATTGGGATTATGCCTGTGCTATGGCAAAAGCTGTAGAAGAACTTAAGCTTGATTGAGCTTATGTCTTTAAGTTAATTAAAAATGACTAATGAAAAACCTACCATCGTGGCTGTATTAAAAGCTGATGAAATCATTGGCACTGGTCACTTAATGAGAGTAAAAACAATCTTAAATTACTTTAAAGATTATAACCTTGCGCTTGTAGGTGACTCCCTATCTGAAGCTTTGCTACCTCTGTGCACAGAGTTTTCTGAAATTACCGTAACTTCTAAAGATAAACTCGCATCATCTGTATTAGCACTTCATCCTGCACTTTGCATCGTTGATCATTACTATTTAGATGCAAGCTTTGAAGAACAACTCTACCCTTATACAAAAGTTGTTGTAATTGACGATTTAGTTAACAGAAAACATCAATGTCATATGCTCTTTGATTCCTGGGTACTAAGACAGGATAAAGAATACCAGTCATTAGTTAACAACGATTGTATTCTCTGCGTAGGTCATGACTACAACTATGTAAAAGAAGCTTTTTCAAAACTCCCCCACACAGTATCCAAAACTGGTCTACCTAGAGTTTTAGTTAACTTTGGAGGCTCAGATCCGGCCCATGCCTGTCTCAATACTGCAGTAGGTATTAAAAATGGTAATTTAAATCAGAATTATGAATTTACCTTTCTCTCAGGGATGTCTAATCCAGATCATGACAAAATTAAAGACTTACTCTCTACACTTGATAACGTCACAGTGCAAAGACATTGCGCTGATATGCCGGGCCTCTTTTCAAATATCGATCTTGCAATAGGTGCTGCAGGTGGTATGAACACAGAGCGTAACGTAGCAGGCATTCCCTCAATAGTTGTAGAGATAGCTGACAACCAAAAAGGTGTTTGCTCATTCATTAAAGAGTACAACTTAGGTGAATGTCTAAAGGTTGAAGACTTAAAAGATCCGGTTATCGTCAACACAACATTACAAAATTTAATCGCAAATAGATCAATTTACACACACAACTGTCAGAAGCTTTATTCAAAGAATGGCATTTTAAATGTTGTGAAAAACATCAAAAAATTATTAACAATGTATTAAACAAATACATAAAGATAGCAAAACATCCCACTTACCAAAATGTTCACTATATTATTCAATTAAATCAAGGAATTATTTTTAGGAAGGAATTTTTGAAAATAAGGCTGTGTGCGAAAAAAAGTGCACACAGCTGTCAATTCACCTTTATGAAAGCTATCATCTTAATGGTTCATTTGGGGAATGAAAACCATCTAAACTACATAGCAACGTCATAATAGCAAAATCACCCTAGCTAAAATGAGATATTCATCACATTTTCTGTTTGCGGTACATAATTAGGCTTAAATCACATTTTAAAAATAATATTTAAACTCATTGTAATCGTTTACATATTTTTTTACATTTATCCCTAATACCTATAACTTTGTATATATTACATCTAATGTATTAAACAATTATATTTAAAAATAACCAAAGTAATCAGATACTAAAGCTCTTCAGTACCTTCTAAATGTAAAGGTAGTTGCCAGTCAATAGGCTTTTTATGATGAGCTATTAGATAATTATTTGCTGCAGAAAAATGGTGGCATCCAAAGAAACCACGACTTGCAGACAGAGGACTTGGATGAGCTGCTCGCAATACGCAATGTTTAAATTGATCAATTTGCGAACCTTTTTGTTGAGCTGGTTTTCCCCACAACATGAAGACGATGTTCTCACATCTGTCGTTAATGGCTCTGATGACTCCATCAGTAAAATCTTCCCATCCCTGATGCTGATGAGAATTAGACTCTCCACAATCAACTGTTAACACAGAGTTTAATAAAAGCACGCCCTGTCTTGCCCATGGAATTAAATTGCCATGATCTGGAGCTTGAAAGCCGGGAATGTCAGTACTTAATTCTTTATAAATGTTCTGTAAGGAACGTGGTATTTCAATACCTACATTTACAGAAAAAGACAGGCCCATGGCAAAGCCAGGAGTCTGGTAAGGATCCTGCCCTAAGATAACTACTTTTAACTTATCAAAGGGAGTATAAGCAAAAGCATTAAAGATATCCTTTTGAGGAGGAAATACAGTAACTCCCAGATCCCTTCTTGCCTTTTGAAAAGCATAAGCATGTTTAAAGGTTTCAGTGTTTTTTAAAGGTCCAATGATATCTTTCCAATTAGCCATGTCTGCTCCAAAACAGTTATTTGTATCAGATAATAATATATATCATCACTAAGTTTCATATAAGAATAGTGTTGTATTGTATAATGACATCTAGAATGTGTGAAATAAATGCCAAGAATTCATGCATTACTGTCTATGATCTGTAAGAATAACAAAATTTATGCAGATTATGCTTTTTTTAAGGAGACTCAAATGCAATCATCAAATCCTGCCATCTCTGTCATCAGAAAAAATGCAGGTGTATACAACTTCGGTGGAACTGAAGCTGGTGCAACCATTTCTGGTACTACAACCAAATCAATTGTGTTAGTAGCACTAACCTTGATCATTGGCTACTTTGCAATGAATTACACCATAAACTCTGTCTATACCACAGGTCAGGTACCTAATGGTTTAATGTTAGGTTCTGTAATTCTAGGCTTTATTGTAGCTTTAGTAACCATCTTCAAGCCAACAGCCGCACCTATCACAGCTCCAATCTATGCTGTTTTAGAAGGTGGTGCTTTAGGCTCTTTATCAGGTATTTTTGAAATCCAGTACCCCGGTATTGTCTCAACTGCTGTGATGTCTACATTTGTAGTAGTTATGACTATGCTTGCTTTATGGAAGTTTAAGATCATTGTGCCAACACAGCGTTTTCGTTCAATCATCACTGGTGCTATTGGCGGTATCTGCGTTCTTTACATTGCAAACATGATTTTCTCACTATTTGGCGCTAACTTAATTCCTCAGACAGGACCAATCTCAATCATCGTTTCATTAGTAGTTTGCACCGTTGCAGCATTCAGCTTAGTTTTAGACTTCGAGAACATTCAGGTAAGCGTAGATGAAGGTCTACCAAAGTACTTTGAGTACTACAATGCATTCTCATTATTAGTAACCATTTGCTGGTTATATGTTGAGATCTTAAAGTTATTATCAAAGAGAGATAACTAATCTTCTCCTTTAAGATACAAATCGACAAAAAGAGAGCCTTAGGCTCTCTTTTTTCTTTGTCATACAATTAAGTTATCAGCACAGGATCGGTTACCGATACCTTAAAGAGTGTATAGCCTACAACAGTACCTTCAATTACCTTAATATCGCCTACTTGCAAGCTATCTAAAACATTAACCCTGCCCTTATCAAGTGTAAATTTAACATTGCGTAAGCCATAACTGTCAGCTGACATTTCAACAAAAGGTTCGTCACCTAAAACAGAAATCTTACCGATCTTTCCTTTAATGCACAGACGTCTGTCTTTATAGACATCATCAGCTTTTTCTTCATTTAGCTCATAGTCAGTCATGATCCTGTCTGCGGAAACTACTACAGCCTTTGCTACAGGAGCTGTATCTGTAACAGGAGAACTTCCTACTACAACATCTTTACTGTCGTCTTTTTCACTCATTACAGGTGAGCTCTTACTGTTAAGAGCTACACTCATGTTGACGTCAGACGCATCAACTTGAGTGGGAGCTTATGTTCTAGGAGTTTCACTATTACCTGAGTATGTTCCTTTACTATCGGTACTAGTATCATCATGAGGCTTATAGGCTTCACCAGCATAAAAGACTACTATAGCGATAGCTTTTGAGATACTGATTTTATTGTTTTGACGTGTAAGATCTGAGGCACACTTTATGAGATCATCATCTGTAAAACCGTCACCAGAACCTTCTACAGAGGACACAATCTTATCAATGCATGGTTTTACAATAGATCTTATTTCATCATTAGAAGAAGCATAGACCACTCAAGGATAGAGTTCTGATAGAGCAAATATCAGTATAGATAACTTTTTCATAAAGCCCTCCTAGAGGTCAAACATACGTAGGTCTCATCTTTGTCTTAATTTTCCATTTATTATGTTTGTTGCACTCATTCTTATAATTTTAATCTGTTATCTCTGTAAGATGATTTATGTGATGACGTACATCATCACGCCTTTTTCCCTAGTTCTATGTTGTTTTCATTTTATGAAGATTTAGCCTCACATTTCAAACATGGTGCTTTTACCTAAAGTTTAAAATTACTAAAAATCAAGGAATTAGAAAGAAGCTGGCAAAATGGTCTTTTTAAAAGCTCGGATTTAAGACTCGTTGCACAAAATTGCATGAGAATTTTCATCTAAATAGAGCAGGTTTTAAGAGTAATTAAGACGTGTCAGTGAAAAGAAGCAACGAATTGCTGTTAATAAACAGCTTTTAAGCATATAACCTGACTGAGATTGGCTCAAATTAGTGTACTTAACACAAACTTAACACAAAAGATTAAACCTTTTTATAAATCTCTTGTCTAAAAGCGTTGTTTATGAATAAAAAGCGACTTTAAACCGCTTTTCTTTTTTTATTTCTGTGAATTTTAATCAAAGGACTCGATCTGTTTTAAAGCTTATTCAAACTACATATTTCTTTAACTTCAAACAATTGTTTTCTTAAAAGTAAGAAATTTTTTAAACAAAATTTGATAAAAATGAATACTATAAAAAAATTTATACCAACACTTGCAAATTTCAACTTAAAAGCAATTTTTACAAAACTTCGTAACCTTACCTTGCCTTGGTATGTAGTTTTCTATGCTGTTACTATCTATTATGCAACTGTATTAAATGTACAGATATTAAGTCACTTTTACAGAATCTTAGACGACTCTGATAATGTTTCATTTATATTCTCGCTCACACCGCCTTTAGTGTTGTTTTCGGCACTATCAATTATCTTTTTATGCTTCTTATTTAAATATGTCTTTAAAGTAGCATTAGGTATTCTAATCATAGCCGGAGCTATCACCGGTCATTTTGCCTACAGATATGGAACCATTTTTGACTATGACATGATGATAAATCTTCTGCAAACCCATACAGGAGAAGCAAAATCATACATTTCTTTTGAGTCAATTTCTAATGCAGTAGTCTTTGGCGTGATCCCAGCCTTAATTTTATTGTTTGTAAAAATCAGATGGCCTAAGACTTTCTTAAGAGCCATCTTAGGCAGAGTTCTAATTTTTGCAGTTGCGCTTTTAACCATTGTTGGCATTGGTGGTGCTTATTATCAGAACTATGCCTCAATTGGCAGAAACAATCCAATTTTAAGAAAGGAAATCTCTCCTTATAACTTTGTATGGTTTGGTTATAAAGCACTAAAAGATACCTATTTCCCAACTAAGGTTGAATTTAAGAAATTAGCTGGCGATTCAATTATTGATAATCCAGAGGAAAGACCTGAGATCTTTGTGGTTGTTTTAGGAGAAACAGCTCGTGCTCAAAACTTCAAACACAACGGTTATGAGAGAAACACCACCCCTTTTACAGAGAATCTAGACAACTTTACTAAATTCTCACCTGTACAAAGCTGTGGTACTGCAACAGCCGTTTCTGTGCCTTGCATGTTCTCTAATATGAAGCGAACTAACTATGATGAAACTAAGGCTAAGAACTCAAGTTCATTAGTTGATGTCGTAAAATACGCAGGCTATGACGTAGCATGGTACGACAATGATGGCGGTTGTAAAGGTGTTTGTGACAGAATACCTAATGAGGATCTATTACCATCAGATCCTGAGTTCAAAGGGTTGTGCACCTCTGATTCTTGCTATGATGAGGTTCTCTTAAAGCGTCTGCATACCCGTGTAACAAAAGCAGCTAAAAACAAAAAGAGCACCGTGATTTTCTTACACTTAATCGGAAGCCACGGTCCTACTTATTTCCAAAGACTTCCTGATGATAAGAAAGTATTCAAGCCTAGTTGCGAAAGAAGTGATATCGAAAACTGCTCAGTAGAGCAGATTGTAAACTCATATGACAATACACTTTACTACACAGACTACATCTTAAGTAAGGTAGTAGATGAGTTAAAAACATACGAAAAAGACTTCGGTACAGCTATGTTCTACATTTCAGACCATGGTGAATCCTTAGGAGAGAATGGTCTGTTCTTGCACGGAGCACCATATGCAATTGCTCCTGATTACCAGAAGGAAGTTCCAATGATGACTTGGTTTGCAAACTCTTTTGTTGAAGATCATCATATGGACTTAAACTGCCTGAACAATAAAGCAATGAGCCAGAGGTTCTCTCAGGACAACTTCTTCCACAGTCTGTTAGGTATTCTTGATGTGAACACCTCTTTCTATAACGAGAAGTTGGATCTGTTCAGCAAATGCCGTGTTTGGAACAGAACTGAAAGATAAAATTAAAAAACAGAACTAACCAAAGTCAACAGCCTGTAAACGAAAGCTCACAGGCTGATTTTTTAATATCAATAGTCTATTGACTAAACATTCTTTCCGATCTTGCTACAGTTCACACTATTTTCTGCTAAAAATGGTCAGTTGATAAATATATTAGCAACAAGCTCAAAAAGGCCTTAAATTTCTGTGATCTAGTCAAATTATCTTAAATTTTTCTTATTAGTAATTATTACTAATAGTGTATTTTCTGAATATTTTCATTTATACTTAAGTTATAAGAGGTTCTATTACTAAACTAAAAAAAACGCTTACTAAAAGCTGGTTACCTTTTTATAACATCTAATTTTTAGAACACAAATTTTTGTATTAAGTATTAACTAAGCTTGATTAAAAGCTGAAGTTTTTTATAAATCACTAAATATAGGACACATGCAAATGACAGTTAAATTTTATAAATGCGAAACCTGCGGTAATATCATTACCAAACTAAAGGACTCTTCTGTTAATGTAGTCTGCTGTGGCAACCCCATGAAGGAGTTAATTCCGGGTGAAGTTGATGCAGCTGTAGAAAAGCACGTCCCTGCAGTTACCATAGAAGGCGATAAGGTAACGGTAAAAGTAGGCTCTGTTCCACATCCTATGGTAGAAAACCACTATATCGAGTTTATTGCCTTAGAGACCGTTCAAGGCTTACAGATTAAATATCTTGAGTCTGACTATGAAGCTGCTGAGGCTGTCTTTGCTCTAGCTGATGATGACAAAGCAGTATGTGCTTATGCTTACTGCAACTTACATGGTCTTTGGAAAAAAGAGCTTGTTTAAACAAGTAATTATTTAAACAGAGATTAACTAAATAAATCTCTCTAATCTAAAACCTCATGAATAACATAGTAAAAAACTCTCAGAATGTGCTTCACACTGAGAGTTTTCTTTTGACTTTATTACAAACTTAACTTTTACTAACTTGGCAATTATAAACTTGCCGTAAAGTCTTACTTTACTTCACTGTTAGGATAGCAACCTAAAACCTTTAATGAATTAGTAAAAGGCTTAATTTCTTCTAAGATATCCTGCATTACAGGAGCATCAATATTGCCCTCTAAATCAGTAAAGAAGATCTCTTCCCAAGTTTCACGAGAAGATTCAATCTTTGGGCGAGAAATTAACTTAGTCATGTTAATGTTTCTCTTTGAGAACTCAGAGAGCACTGAAATTAAAGAACCTGGCTGATACTTCTGAACACTAAATGAGATAGAAGTCTTAGCACTGATTGACTGTGGTACTGCAATAGGAGTCATAGAAATCACAATAAAACGAGTGAAATTATGAATATTATTGGCAATGTTGTCGACAATTGGTACTAAGTTATAAAAGGAAGCTGCCATATGACTGCCGATGGCTACATGAGCAGGATCTTTCAACTTTGAGACAATTTCCATAGCCTCTGTGGTAGCCTTGGTGTAGTGAATATTTACATGAGGCAGTAAATCTTTAATCCAGTGAGAGCATTGAGTTACAGGCTGTGGATGTGAATATAAGTCGGTGATCTTACTTAAATCAATATTCTCAACACCTAAGACAGCATGATCGATTGGTACAAAGATTTCACCCACAATTGAAGCTTTAGTAGTTTGCATTACATCTAAAACATCATTTATTGAGCCTGAGCTTGAATTCTCAATTGGGAGAACACCAAACTCGCATTTACCTGTTTCTACTAAACCGGCAATCTCAGAAAAAGAACCACAACCATGAGCATCAATCTTGCCTTTGAAACCTTCAAAATATCTGCAGGTTGCTACATGTGAGTAGCTACCTTTTGTGCCCAAGAAAGCAACCGATGTATCTCTGTCGATAGAACTTTCGTTTGCTTTAGCTACGATATATTCTTGCTCAACAGAACAGGTATGGCGAATGATAAGCTTATAGACATCTGATATGTAAGATGGAGGTAGACCTAACTCTTTAGCCTTATTTCTTAAAGTCTGTAACTTTGAATGCTCACGAACGCTGTCAGTAATGCTCTGATTATGAGCTAACTTGTAACTGGCTATATCAGTAGCAACATCCATTCGTTCTTGTAATAACTTTAAAATTTGTGAATCGATTCTATCGATATCATCACGGCACTGTAGCAGATCTCTCATTTACTCTCTTACCTTCTAATTAAAACTGACTCTATTTTACCAATTTTAAAGAATGAGTAAAAAAGATTGTAATTCTCACAATAAAAGTGAATTTAAATACCTAGTAGTGACAGCTGTGTCTTGCACAATATCTGCATAAAAGCCTGTTATAGGAATGCTAAAACACTAAAATTCATAAAAAAGTAAAATCATTACACATAGTTAATACTTAATTTTTTTAAGTACTTATATCTTTATACTCTATTATTCTGTTAGAATTACTAACAGTTTTACTAATTTTGCGAAGAATGTTTATCACAACTGTTCTGTCTTCGTGAATGCTATTATCATCTAACATATATATCTAAATATGGAACAATCAGATAAGTTTAAATCTTTAAGTGCTTTAGGCGAGAAATGGTATAATTACAACTCTTGTCTAATTTCTCTTGCAACCCTTTTCTACTTAGCTAGAACAGATTCTACAAAACTTGCAAACAGCTGTTCAATTAGGGAAGATTTGCTGTTTTGTCTTCAAAAAGAGTACGGCGATAAATACTCACCGGATGAACTAAAAGATGCCGCAACTTATATAACTAAATATATTGATAAGAACCACATGGATGAGCCTACCTATCAGTTGCTCAAAAGCCAGTTCTTCCAATTATATACACAGCGCTTTGAGATGTTTAATGACAACTTAAAGAGAGTTAATTTCTTTACAGAATTGCAGGCTGAACTTTTAAAAGAGCATGCTGAGTTCTTTATCGAGTCCCGCTTAACTGGCGTTTTTACTTCATATGTTGCAGGCGGTATTACAGAAGATAGCAATGCCAAGAGCCGCTCTGTAATGGTTTTAGACAACTACAACCCATATGCTGAATATGCTCTTCAGTTTGAAAACAACTGCAAAGTTGATGTTTTCAAAGTAGCAGACAAAGAAAAAAGATTCCACTTTAGCTTAGATTCTTATGCTGAAAAACTATGCAGATCATTAGTTTACAATTTAACTAATCCTATTACTGCAACTACTTTCCCTGCTTTAGAGGATAAGAGTTTTTCTGGTGGATTCTCTTTCTTAAACATCTATCCTCAGGGTATTGCTGAGTGGTTCAATCGTGCTGTAAATCATTACCAGGCTTTGAGCAAATCTGTAAAAGGACGCTTCGTAATGTTTGTACACAATTCTGTTACCTATTTAAGCCAGTCAGAGGCTACTTCCTTTAGAAAGAGAATTATTAACGAAGGTCACTTAAAGGCCGTTGTAAATCTGCCTAAGTTTTTTACAAGACAGGTACCATTCCCTATGTGTGCAATGGTATTTGATACTACATCTATATATGGCGAGGTAAGTTTCTTAGATTTATCAGGAAAAGACTGTCTTGATTCAGTACTCTCAGACAGACAGCATAATGTTCTAAATGAGAACGCTGCTACAGAGTTAAAGGAAGTTTTAGCAGGTGAAAAGACCGGTCATAGCGTTTTCTTAGACGCCATGAAATTAAATGATGATCAGTGCTTATTTGATCCTAGCTGCTATGTTGCAGGTCCTGAGCATGAAGAGAGTGTAGGCTACATTGAAAAGGGTGAGTTAAAGCTTGAGAACATCGCTCAGATTTATCGCGCTCAGGTATGCTCAGCAGCAGATCCTGATGTAGTAAAGAACACTGAAATTGTTCATGAGCTAAATTTAAATGATGTTCCGCAGACAGGTGTGATGTCTGATGTACAAAAAGAAATCAGAGTAAGCTCAGATGATTCTCGTGCAAAGCGCAGCCGTCTGCAAAAAGGTGACATTGTACTCTCAATTAAAGGTACCATCGGAAAGGTAGGTTACTTTAACGATGACAGAACTGATGTGATTGCAGGTCAGTGCTTTGCTGTGATTAGAACCTTAAATGAGGAAAGATATCCTCAAAGCTTAATTTTCTGCCAGTTAAAATCTTACGACATGCAGCGCTATCTGAAGATGAAGACTACAGGTGATAAGATTAAAGTTCTACAGAGTAAGATCTTAAAACAGCTTCCTATGTATAAGAGCTCTAAGAACCTTAGAGAGGAAGCTGACAAGATGGTATCAAAGCTGCTTGAACTAGACAGACAGAGACTTGAGATTAAGCGTGCTGTCGAGCAGAGCACCTCATTTAGAATTGAAGATGATTCTTTCAAAGAGACTAACTAGTCTTTTGAATTAAATCTTTATTTCTAAGCTCTTAAATTGAAAATAGATGCTGCTTCATGCAGCATCTTTCTCCTACATCGATAGCTATAAATCAAATATAAGGATAAGTTAATGATTGGTTTTATTGGTGCTGGAAAAGTAGGCTCTTCTCTTTCAAGATTCTTTTATGAATACTATGTGCATAAAGGCATCAATTTACTTGCTCTCTCCTCTATCTACTCAAAGCATGTAACCTCTGCAAACGAAACTATTTCCTTACTAAAAAAGATATCCTGTAATCAAGCAACAGCTTGCATACCAAAAGTCGCAAACTCTATAGCTGAACTTGTCAAAAATTCAGACTTCATTTTTATCACTGTGCCTGATTCAGTCATTTCTTTTGTGGATGAAGAATTGTATCTATTAGGAAAAGAAGCTTTAAAAGACAAGTTATTAGTCCATTGCTCAGGTGTTTTATCTGCAATCTCGGCATTTAAAAAGAGCTCTGAGCTTACAGATACAGTGTCTTTACATCCAATGCTTGCTTTTAATTCAAAAGAGACTTCAATAGATTCCATTCAAAAGGCTTTTTTTACATTAGAAGGATCTAATACTGGTATTCAAAAAATAAAGTTCCTTCTTAATGAAACTGGTATTCAACACACAGTATTAAGCTCTGATGCCTCCCCTGATGATTTAAAAGCGAAATATCATTTAGCATCTGTGCTTGTAAGTAACTGTGTGGTAGGTCTGTTTTCCATGGGTCAGGACTTATTGTGCGAATGTGGATTTTCAAAAGATAATGCTTTAAAAGCCCTCACGCCACTCTTTATTAACAATGCTAATAACATCATCGCACAAGGTGTCACTCATGCTCTTACAGGACCTGTGTTAAGAAATGATGCAATTACATTAAAAAAGCATATGAACTGTCTTAATGATAATGACATTGATCTGTACAGGTTACTCAGTCAAAAGCTTTATAAGATTTCTAAAAATATAAATCCTCAAAAGGATTATAACGAGATTAAAAACTTACTTTTTTCAGAGGACAAAAATAAATGAAAGTAACAGTTGCTACCTTAGCCAAGATGAAACAGGAAAAACAAAAAATCGCCTGTCTTACCTGTTATGATGCCTCAACAGCCAAAATCATCGATGCATCAAATGTAGATGCGATCTTAGTAGGAGACTCACTTGGCAATGTTATTTTAGGTTATGAGGATACTTTATCTGTAACTGTCGATGACATGATAACTTTTACAGGTGCTGTAGCTCGTGGTTGTAAAAGCAAACTTATCATCGCAGATATGCCTTTTATGTCTTATCAGGTAAATGCTGAACAGGCTTTGATTAACGCTGGCCGTCTTTTAAAAGAAGGCAGAGCTAATGCTGTGAAACTTGAAGGAGGAAGAGCGGTTGCTGCTACTGTAAAAAGAATTGTTTCCTCTGGTATTCCTGTCTGCGGTCATTTGGGTATGACTCCACAGTCAGTAAATGCTTTTGGCGGACATAAGGTTCAGGGCAAGACTGAAAAAGCTGCCAAAGACTTAATTGAGGATGCTTTGGCATTACAAGAGGCTGGTGCTTTTGCAATTGTACTTGAATGCGTTCCTGCAAAGTTAGCTGCTATCGTAACTGAAAATCTCTCAATTCCAACCATCGGTATCGGTGCAGGTGTAGAGTGTGACGGACAAATTCTTGTATATCAGGATATGTTAGGTATGTATCAGGACTTCTCTCCTAAGTTTGTAAAGCACTTTGCTGAGATTGGCAAAACCATGAAAGAAGCTTTTGATAACTATGCTAAAGAAGTTAAAAACTCTTCTTTTCCTGCAGTTGAACATACCTTTAAGATTGATGATGAGATCTTAAATAGGCTCTACTAACAAAGTTTTCAAAGAAATTAAAAGTTGCTTTTCAAGCTCTACACCATGTAGAGCTTTTATTTATTACAATTTTCCTAAACTCCATCAAATTACTTCCCTTTAGTGCACTAAAAACAAGCATTGCCACTATGATGTCACGTTCTTAGTTTTTTTATCTTTAAAAGGTTATTATTACTGCATAAAGTAATGAGCAATTACTGTATTTAATGTCATTACTAGAAAGCACAATACGATACTATAAAAAATAACAATATAAAGAATCACACATGCGTAAAGATTATGTAATGGGCAATAGCGCAATTGCTGCTGGCGCTTTGTGCTCAGGTGTAAAACTAGTTGCAGGTTATCCTGGAACTCCCTCAACCGAGATCATAGAATCAATTTTTCATGCACCACATGATGGTGTACACCTTGAATGGTCTGTAAACGAAAAAGCTGCGATGGAAGTTGCTACAAGTGCAGCTTACTCTGGCGCGCGCTCAATGGTGACCATGAAACAGGTGGGGCTTAATGTAGCCTCTGATCCACTAATGAGCTTAGCTTATGTGGGCGTAAAAGGAGGCATGGTCATAGCTGTTGCTGACGATCCTGGTCCTATCTCCTCTCAGACAGAGCAGGACACTAGACGCTTTGCTTCATTTTGCAGAATTCCTGTACTTGATCCGGCATCTCCTGAGCAGGCCTTTTGCATGGTTCAGGATGCCTTCGAGTTGTCAGAGAAATACCATACTCCCGTAATTCTCCGTCCTACTACTCGTGTATGTCACGGTTATGCATCAATTGAGTTTGATGAGAACTACAAGGTCAAACCATATGAAGGCTTTGTAAAAGACTCAAGTAAATGGGTGATTTTCCCAAAGCTCTCAAATAAAAACCATGCGTTAATTGAAGAACGTAATGTTCAATATGGAAAAGATCTAAGCTCCTACAGATTTAATACCATAACTGGTAAAAAAGATGGTTTTAAGAAAGCTGTCTTAGCATCTGGTGTAAGCTATGCTTATGCTAAAGAATACCAGATTGAGCATGATGATGTATGCTTGATTCAGATTGCAACCCCCTATCCTTTACCTGAAGACTTTATCCTAAATGCAGTATCTAATCTTGATGAAATTATTTGTCTTGAAGAGTTAAGCCCTTATCTTGAAGAAGAGCTGTTAAGAGTAGCAGGTCGTCATCACTTAAAGCTCAACGTAAGAGGCAAACTTACAGGAGATGTTCCTCACTCAGGTGAATTATCTGTACTCAAGGTATCTTCAATTCTTGATAAGTTCTACGGCATTGAGTCCAAAGAGATTAAGTTTATTGCACAGACTCCTGAACTGCCAGTTCGTCCTCCTGTATTATGCGCAGGCTGTCCACACCGTGGAGCATTCTATGCTGTAAAAGTTGCAATGCGCAAAAAGAAGACTTACTTCTGTGGTGATATCGGCTGTTATACCTTAGGTAATGCCAAACCATTAGATATGGTTGACACCTGCTTGTGTATGGGCGGTGGTGTCACTATGGCTCAGGGTTTTAACTTTGTTGATCCAGAAGCTACCTCTTTTGCTTTTATCGGTGATTCAACATTCTTTGCCTCAGGTCTTACAGGTGTAGTCAACGCCGTCTACAATGAAGCTAATATCATTATCTGTATTCTGGATAACTCTACTACTGCCATGACAGGTCATCAGCCTCACCCAGGTACTGGCTTTAACCTCATGGGCAACTTTGTGGACAAAGTTGATATTGAAGCTGTACTAAAAGGCATAGGCGTTAAAAAGGTAGTTAAAACTGATCCTTTAAATCTTAAAGAATCAGTTGCAGCTGTAAAAGAATGCGCCGCTATCAAAGGCGTTAAAGCGATTATCTTTAAGTCACCATGTATTTCTATCGTAAAGAGTACTAAAAAGTGCACTGTGACTGAAAAGTGCAAAGACTGCAAGATCTGCATCAAGCAGTTAGGGTGTCCTGCTACCATCATTAACAACGGTAAGGTAACCATTGATGAGAGTCTGTGCACAGGATGCACGCTCTGCTCTCAGGTATGTCCTCATAAAGCTGTTGCAAGTAATGGTGATGAATGCACATGTGAAGTAAAAACAGCTGAGAAAACAGATAAGAAGGTAGAACATGAATAAAGACATTCTTATATGTGGCGTAGGTGGACAAGGTACAGTTCTAGCCTCAAAACTTACAGCCTCAGCTGCTATGAGAGAAGGTAATATCGTTCATTCAGCTGAAACTATTGGTATGGCACAGCGTGGTGGTTCAGTTACCAGTCATGTCAGAATCGGTGATAAGGCATTCTCACCATTAATTCCTGATGGTAAGGCTGACTTAATCTTAGCCTTTGAGCCTGCTGAAGCTGTACGCAACTTACACTTTCTGAAAATTGGTGGAAGTGTGATTGTAAACTCTCATCCAGTAAAACCAATTACCGAATCTTTAAATGGTACCGGTTATGACGGCACAAAGATGATTGAGTTTTTAAAGTCACACAAGGTTAAAACCTGTGTGGTAGATGCTGATGAAATTTGTAAACCATTTGGTTCATCCAAATTCTTTAACATCATTATTCTTGGAGTGGCAACCGGTGCTGGTCTTTTAGGTATCAGCAAAGACTCCATGATTTTAGAAATTGAACAAAAAGTAAAAGCAAAGCTTGTTGACATCAACAAGAAAGCCTTTGCTGCAGGAATAAAGGTAGGTGAAGAATATGCTGCTCAGTGAAAAACAGTTGTCACAGGTTGACAGCCAGATTAAAAGACTTATAAAAACAGACAGTTTTTATGGCAAAAAATACCGTGAAATGGGTATAACAGGCTGTAAAAATCAGGATGACTTTGACAGAATTCCTTTTTCATGCAAAGACGATTTACGATTTGCCTACCCATTGGGAATTCAGGCTGTAGATGACAGCGAGGTTGTCAGAATTCATTCATCATCCGGTACCACAGGTCGCCCTGTGATCATTCCCTATACAAAAAAGGATGTTGACGACTGGGCAACCATGTTTGCACGCTGCTATGAAACAGCAGGCATTACTAAGACAGACAGAATTCATATCACTCCAGGCTACGGTCTGTGGACTGCAGGTATCGGTTTTCAAGCAGGATGTGAAAAGTTAGGTGCAATGGCAATTCCTATGGGACCTGGCAATACCGATAAACAGCTGACCATGATGATGGACTTAAAATCAACTGTTTTATGTGCAACCTCATCATATGCCCTACTTCTGTCAGAGGAAATAACACGTCGCGGTATTCGCGATCAGATCTTTTTAAAGAAGGGTGTTATCGGATCAGAACGCTGGAGCGACAAGATGCGTAATACCATCAAAAAGAATCTGGGAATTAAACTCTTTGACATCTACGGTTTAACAGAGATCTACGGTCCTGGCATCGGTATCAGCTGTGAAGCTGAGAACGGTATACACTACTGGGATGATTTTGTATACATAGAAATCATTGATCCTGTTACAGGAAAGAGAGTTCCTGACGGTGAGCCAGGTGAAATTGTAATCACCACTCTTGTTAAGGAAGGAGCTCCACTGTTACGCTTTAGAACCCACGATCTCTCAAGAATTATTCCGGGTGAGTGCTCATGTGGCAGTAAGTATCCTCGTTTGGGTATTATTCAGGGTCGAAGCGATGATATGTTCAAAATCCACGGCGTTAATATGTTCCCAAGCCAGATTGAAGGTATTCTAGGCATGGTTGACGGTGTTGGCAGTGAGTACAGAATTATTCTTGCAAGAGATGCTGATACCCACAAAGATGTGCTTCACATTACAGCTGAGGCTGAAGGTCGTGTTGACTTTGCAGAAACAGCCAGGACCATTGCAAAACTTGCAAAATCAAAGCTCGGTGTAACACCTCACGTAGCTATTGCTCCTGTGGGCACACTGGCAAGATGTGAAAAGAAGACACGTCGAGTTGAAGATCAGAGAGATCAGTAATATTTGCTAAGTCAAAAACAGCCTGACAGTATTATCTTAAGCTGCCAGTCTGTTTTTTTGTATACAGGCATTTTCAAAAAACTGCTATAGAGGTATGACTTACCGAGAGCTGTAGCGTCCTTTACGTAGTCAACGTAAATATCAGACTTCTTCACATTATGATCTTCAGCGTACCTCTTGGCATAAGCCTTAAAATCAGCATCGTAAATATCTTTCTTAGTGTGATTTGGATTGTCTTTACCAATATGAACAGTCGTCTTGCTGGGCTTTTTCTCTACAACAGCTTTTGCTCCATACATTGCTCTTATAAATTCATCATCATTAAGAGCCAATTAAGACATGATCTTTGCATCTCTTAGTTTCTTCTTGTATCTGATGACTGTGGAGCGGGCTACATTTAGTTGAGCTTTAGTTTCATTTAAAGACTTTCCGGAGAGGATCGTCAGGCATAATTGCCTTAATAGATATATATTCATAATTTTTCCCTGATTCATTTTCAGGTTCCATAAAAATAACAGCGAAATTGCTGCGTTTTTAAGTGTAGGGGGTATGAATATTTTTGAATGCTAAATAAGGGGCATTTTTAGATTATGTAGGTAGACCGAAGTTAATGGTGTGGACCCACTAATCATGACCTTTTCTCTGAAGTACCAGGACTATCAGAGAGCTTTAAGACAGCGTAAGTTAAAGCGTGCTGAAAAGATGATTGACAGTGGCTCCTACAAGTATGAACGTGATACATCTCCTCGTGCTTATGTATCTCAGGATCATACTACGGACAATGGAGAGAAAGCCACAAAGACCAAGGCTACTATCAATAAGCAGAAAGCCGAGAATGATGCTTTGTATGACGGCTTTTACTGCACCGCCACCAACCTGTTTAAAGAACAGTGCTCTGTTCAGCAAATCATTGCCATTGCCCAGAGAAGATGGGAGATTGAAGAGTGTTTCCGCATTATGAAAACCAACCTCAAATCCCGTCCTTTCTATCATAATAAAGGCTCAAGAATTGTAGCTCACTTTCAGACCTGTTTTATGGCCTTACTTCTTATCAGAGGCATAGAAAGAAAGATTGCAAAACACCATATCGATAATCTTAAATATCCTGAGGGCAAATATACTGTACCTGAGATACTCGATGCTATTAGAGAGCTGAGCTTAATCAGCATAGCAGAAGGTCAGGCCTTTGCCCCTGACTACAACAACAGTGAGCTGATGTCAGAACTTCTCGAATGCTTTGACCTTAAAGAATTAGGCAAGCAGATTGTTATGAAAGATACCCTAAAAAATATTTTGAAAAAATTAAAACGTCGCCAGAAATGATTGTTGACGATTAAGAAAGGAAATACCCTCCAAGTCTTATCTATCAATGACTGGGAGAATTGTACATTAGTACAACTGTCGAAAATCGGATCATAACTAAACTTACTAGATCATTCTGTGTGATTGATTATAAAATTTTATAATCAATAATGATAAAACAGATTAATTTTATAAAAGCAGATCTTGATACTGTGTGTACAGCAGCACTCCTGACTTCATATCCGAAAACGGATCAAGAGAATACAAGGTACTAAAACTTGATAAGAAATCTCAGCAGAGCTACAGAAAAAGAGAACAGGCTATTCTTGAAAAGGAGCTTTTAAGCTCACTCATTGACAGAGAGATAAACGCCCAGAAGAATCTGGATAATTCTGTTGAAAGGTTCAGATCACTGCCACCTGAGGTTCAGGAGAAAATCTTAAGGCAGATAGGCCGAAAATAAAAAAGACAGCCTGTGCTGTCTTCTTCTCAATGGTGCCCAGGACGAGACTTGAACTCGTACTCCTTGCAGAACTACCCCCTCAAAGTAGCGTGTCTACCAATTTCACCACCTGGGCAACGGTGAATATAATAGCAAATTTTGATACTTTGTAAAGAGTAGTGTCTACAAGAACCTACGGTTTTTCAAAAAATTAGTATCTATATCCCAATTCATTTGAGTTCAATAATCTGTCTTCCTGACCTGTTAACAGCTTTTTGTAAATTGTGTCATACAGAAGAACATTTTGAACATACTGCCTTGTTTCCTTAAAAGGGATATTCTCAACATACATCGCAGCATCTCTACCCTTACCATCTTTTGATTTCCAGATGTTGATCCTGCCAGGACCTGCGTTATAGGCAGCAGCTGCTAAAATTCTGTTGTTATCAAATCTGTCTAGCATGTCTCTAAGATATGCTGAGCCTAATCTGATGTTGTTCTCAGGGACTACTAAATCACCAGTTCCTGAATATGACCAGTTATTCTTTCTGGATACCATCTTAGCAGTACCAGGCATCAACTGCATTAAACCTACAGCACCTACTGGTGATTTAATATCAGGATTTAACATACTCTCCTGACGAGAAATACCATATAAGAATGAAATTGGTACATTAGAGTAGGATGAGTATTTCTGATACAGGGTCAAAAATGGCTTAGGGAATCTGTAGTCTAGAGCACTCCATCTTTGACCAGCTACTACACTTGAAATTGCATAACTGATGTTTCCTGTAGATAAAGCCCACTCTGCCATTAACATCGCTTCATCATTAGTACCAGTCTTAGCAATTTCACGCCATTCAATAGCTGCATTACTATCCTTTAAAGCTCTAAATTCAAAGAAACGCACTGCAGCTTTATTTTTAGCTACAGTCTGTGGCCATTGAGCTGATTTTGATAAATGCTCATGGTTAAATGGCATTTTTAAAGATAATTCTTGAGCGGCTAAAAAACCAAAGAAACTTCTGTCTTTAGCAACCTTTGCCATGAGTGACTTACTCTCTTGAGTGCGTCCTATCTCACGGGCAGCTCTTGCTTTCCAATAACGCCAGTTAACTGCATTTTTATCAAGCTCTGTTAAATGATCATATAAGTCATAAACAATCTGCCATTGAGCAAACCAGATGGCTTTACGCATACGCATAATCTTAATTTCTTCTGACCAAACCACTGCAGGAAGATTTCTATCTACCCATTGAACTTCTTCCTCTGTAGACTGTCTTGATAAAAAGCCTTTTGCAATGATCTGGAAGATCTCTAATCTTTCAGTATCGCTGATCTTAAATTTCTCAGCAAAAGCTTCAAAAGCTGGAGTTGCACTCTTTGGATCAAGATTTGCAAATCTCTTAAAAGCAAGCACAGCAGTTCTTTGAGTGTTCTCATCACCTTCAACATAATCTAGTGAAAGCACTGCTGCTGGATTGTCATAAAGTGACATTTCTTGAGCTACACGAGATGCAAATTGAGTTTGTTCAAGACCATGAGCTAATGATCTTGTAGTTTCAGTGTAGTTTTTAGTGATATATGCCCTTTCAAACTTTTCTAGTTGCACCTTATCATCAAGATATCCATTCTGTCCCCAAAGGTAGATTAAACCTGCACAGCTTGAAGGATATGGAGACAGCTGTAAATACATTTTTGAAGCAAAGGTTGCTGCTGTAACATCAGCAATCCCCTGTTGCCAGCGAGCTTCATAGAAGCGGCATTGAAGGGCCTGTTGAGACTTTGCCATCTCACTGTCATCCTGAAATGGCTTTTTACCGATTAAATCTGAAACTAACTTGTATTGACCAACAGATGATAAATACTCAATGTATTTTCTCTTTAGCAACAGACCTAATTCCTGATGAACTTTTGAGTTAATAAACTGTTTAACCTGGGGGTATTTAGATACATCCATATTGTTAGCTAAATACCAGTAATCAATCCACAAGGATAATGGATAGTTTCTTAAGTAGTTGTTCTGAATTGATAAAGCTGTATCGGTATCCCCACTTTTAATAGCTCTCTCAGCATCAGCAAAATACTTTCTTTGAGCAATCAAAGTAGGTGTGGTTGCAATTAGTGGATTCTCATCCGAGAAATCAAATGGAGCAGTTACATATTCTGACTGTATAGCTCTTTCCTGAGGGGTAGTAGTTCTTACACGAGTTTTAGCTTGTGTTTTAGTATTCTTTTTTCTGCTCTTTTTAGTACTGCTATGTGCTGTCTTTTTGTTAGACGCAGTAGCTTTACGTGACTTTGAAGATTTCTTTTGAGCTGTACTCTTTTTTGCAGAGCTTCTTTTTGCAGAAGATTTATGGTGCTTTAATGCTTCAGCCTGCTCGATGGTTAAAGTTCTAATCTGACCTTTAGAGCTATTTGCTTGTGCTTGAGTATTAAAAGAGAGTGGAAGTAATAAAGAGAAAGTAAAGATAATTCCTTTGATTAGCTTATTGGTTTTCATTTCTACAAGGTGCCATTGGTTCAGTGTTTTATTTATACACTGAGATTATACGTCCAATGGCACCTTGTTGTAAGTATTATGCTCGATTAAATACTGTGTAATAACCAATAATGAGCAGTACTGCAATTACAGTGGTCAAAATGTATCTGTAATAGAAGAATAACTTAGGTGTCAGTTTAAAACCTTCACCTACGTTAGTTTCTTGGATATAGCGATCCCATTTCATACCGCTCTTTGAGGTTACAAACAGCACGAATACTAATGAACCTATTGGAAGAATGTTATTTGAAATTAAGAAATCACAGAAATCAGTAATACCAGTATTTGAACCGATGATGTGAACATCTGAGAGAACATTGAAACCTAAAACAGGTAATACTGATAAACCTAAGATCACGATAAAGTTAATCAGCACAGCCTTCTTTCTGTCAATCTTAAATAGCTCAAGATTTGCTGCGATGATGTTTTCAAACACAGCAATTAAAGTAGAAACAGCAGCAATTAACATGAACAGGAAGAATAAAGCTCCCCAGAAAGCGCCAAAGCTCATGTTTGAAAAAACCATGGTCATGGTAACAAACAGTAAGTTTGGACCTGCATCAGGGTTAATGCCGTAGGTAAAACATGCTGGGAAGATTACAAAGCCTGAAAGGAGTGCTACAGCTGTATCTAAACCAGCAATAAACAGAGCCTCGTTTAATAAACGGTGCTTTGTTGACATGTAGCTACCAAAGATAGCAATACCGCCCATACCGGTTGATAAGGTAAAGAAAGCCTGTCCCATAGCAGCCCAGACAGCTTCACCAAAGTTATCCTGTAACTTTGAAAAGTCAGGTTTTAAATAGAATGACACGCCGTCCATGAAACCGTCTAAGGTTACAGAACGTAAAGCCATAAAGATTAAAAGACCTAACAGCAGTAACATTAAAGGTTTGGTAAAACGCTCAATGCCTTTGACGACACCTAAAGCTACAATCAAGAAGGAAAATGCTACAACTGCAGCCATGCATGAGAATAGAGTTGCAGGATCCTGCAGAATGCTGCCAAAGTTAGCTACAGCAACATCTTTTTCAAGATGTGGAGCTACAGAGCCTGAAGCAAACTCAAAGAAATAGTAAAGCATCCAGCCTGTAATCACGCCGTAAAATGACATCAGGATGTAGTTACCTGCTAACTGCCACCATTTGTTGTGATGCCACTGTGCACCTCTCTCCTCTAAGTTCTCATAGCAATAAGCAATAGAACTTCTAGAAGCACGACCAATGGCTAATTCAACTGTTAAAAGAGGAATACCCATCGCAATCAAAAAGAATAGGTAGATTAGTACAAAGAAAGCACCACCGTACTGTCCTACAATATATGGGAAACGCCAGACGTTACCAATGCCTACAGCACAACCTGCTGCAATCAGAATAAAGCCCAATCTGGTTTTAAACTGCTCTCTGCTTGAATCCATAAAAAATCCTTATTAACTTACCTTATTATTTGAGTTTTATATTTTAGGTGAGTATTTATATAAAGCTATATACACTCACCCATATTTAATTAACCGATAAAGATTTTGTAGTAGCCTATTGCCAAAACTACAACCACAATCGATGTCAGAATATAACGGTAGTAGAAGAATAACTTCTCTGACATATTAAAGCCCTTACCTACGTTACACTCATCAATATATCTCTTCCAGGACATACCAGACTTTGCACAGACAAACAGTACAAAGACAATTGAACCTATTGGCATGATGTTGTTTGATACCAAGAAATCAAAGAAGTCTAAGATACCTGAATTTGCATTCAAGATATGAACATCAGATAAGATGTTAAAGCCAAACATTGGCAGTAAACACATTAAGATAATGACAAAGAAGTTAATGATAACTGCTTTGAATCTTGAGATCTTAAAGAGTTCGATGGTGCCAGCGATAGAGCTTTCAAAAACAGCAATCATTGTTGATACAGCTGCAATTAACATGAACAGGAAGAACAATGTTCCCCATAAGGAGCCAAAAGACATATTTGAGAACACAACTGTCATTGTTAAGAACAGTAAATTAGGACCAGCATCAGGGTTGATACCATAGGTAAAGCATGCAGGGAAGATTACAACACCTGCTAAAAGCGCAATGATGGTATCAAATGAAGCAATAAAGATAGCCTCATTTAGGATCTTATGACGATCTGACATATAGCTACCAAAGATAGCAATCGCACCAAAGCCTACTGATAAAGTAAAGAAAGCCTGTCCCATAGCAGCCCAAATTGCCTGACCTAAGTTATTTTCAAGTTTTGAAAAATCAGGCTCCAGGTAAAATTTCATACCCTCAGCAAATCCATCTAAGTTAAAAGATCTACAAGCCATGAATGCTAATAAAAGGATCAGCACTACCATTAAAGGCTTGGTGTATCTTTCAACTCCCTTAATCACTCCCAAAGCTACGATAGCGAAAGAGAATACTACAGTAGCCAGAACACAGGCAAACATCACTACAGGTGACGCTAAAAGATTACCAAAAGTCTGAGCAGCTTCATCACGAGTGATGTTAGTTGGGATCTCACCAAAGGCAAATGATAAGAAATAGTAAAGCATCCAGCCTGCTACTACGACATAGAATGCCATCAAGAAGTAGTTACCAGAGAACTGCCACCATTTGTTAATATGCCATCTAGAACCTGCCTGCTCTAGTTCTTCGTAACAGTAAGCCATAGAGCTTCTTGATGCTCTACCAATTGCAAGCTCTACTGTTAATAAAGGAATACCTAAAGTGACTAAAAAGAATAAATATAATAAAACGAAATATGCGCCACCATACTGACCTACAATAAATGGGAAGCGCCATACATTACCAATACCTACCGCGCAACCTGCAGCAATAAGCAGGAAGCCTAGTCTTGTTTTAAATATTTCACGTGGTTTTCTTTCCATAAAGGTAACCTTAGTTAATTTTTACTTCTTTTATTACTAGCGATTAAAAACTGAGATATAGCCTTGAACAAACAGTACTAATACAATTATTGGCAATACATACTTAAAATAGAATTGCAACTTACTGCTTACTTTAAGTCCCTGACCTGAATTAGCCTCTTTTAAGTAGTTATCAAAGCCCCATCCATAGTGCCAAGAAGCATACAGTACATATACAACCGAACCTAACTCTATAATATTTTGAGAAAGAATAAAGTCATACAGATCAAGAATTACTGATCCATGCCCCATAGGATGAATAAAACTTAAGACATTAAAACCTAAGATCACAGGAAGAGACATCGCAAAGATCAAAATAAAATTACAGATCACAGCTTTGATTCTGCTGATTCTAAAGATATCTAATGTAATACCGATGACATTTTCAAATACTGCAATCAGAGTTGATAGAGCAGCAAAGAACATGAACAGGAAGAATACTCCTCCCCAGAACTGACCATATTCCATATGTGAGAATACAGAAACTAAGGTTACAAAGATAAGTCCTGGGCCCTGACCTGGCTCTACAGCATAGCTGAAGCAAGCAGGAAAAATCACAATACCTGCTAGAAAAGCTACCAAGGTGTCTAAAATTGCAATTACTGAAGCTTCATAGGCAATTGATTTTTTAGAACTCATATATGAGCCGAAGATCTGCAAAGAGCCAATACCTACACCTAGTGTAAAGAAAGCCTGTCCGCAAGCTGCAGAGAGAATTTCATAGAAATTATCTTTAGTGATCTTTGAAAAATCTGGATACAGGTAATATTGGATACCCTCTTTAAAGCCTGGTAAGAAGAATGATCTAGTAGCTAAAAACAGCAATAACAGGAATAACAGCACCATTAAAGGTTTAGTAAACCCTTCGACTCCTTTTCTTAAACCAAAGGCGCATACAGCAAAGCCTGCAATGGTAACTGCTGCTGTAAACATGATCTGTGGTTCTGGCTCTTGAAGCATGGAGTTGAAAAAGTTTCCTGACTCTTCTTGTGTCATGGGTACACTAGTTAAAAAACCAGAAAACATCTCAATAGTGTAATAAAGCATCCAACCTGTAACCATGGTATAGAAAGCCATGAGCACATAGTTACCAAAGATCATGAAATACTTGCAGTATTTCCATTTTTTATTTGGAGTTAATGTTTCAAAAGATAGACCAATACTGCGTCTTGAGGCTCGACCAACAGATAACTCAATGGTCACTAAGGGAATGCCTAAAAGAATTAAGAATGCAATATAGATTAAAACGAACAGAGCACCGCCGTACTGACCTGCAATGTAAGGAAATCTCCAAACATTACCAAGACCAATAGAACAGCCAGCGGCTATTAAAATAAAACCTAAGCGAGATGAAAATAGTTCGCGAGAATTTGAGTCTGTATTTGGGTTCGAATTTGATTGTGACATCTTTACGTTAAAAAAGGCCCATGACGAGAGTCGAAGGGCCTTTATTCTAATTATTTAAAATTACTGCTGATCTTCACGAGGGCTATTCTCGTAAGGATTTGGCATTTCGGCTTGCTGCTCTACTACCTGATCTTCAACCTGTACAGTTTCCTGTTCAGTTACTTCAGTTGGAGCCTCAACAGCTGCGTTAGCCTTGTTCTGCTCATCGGTGATAGCCTTGATTGACAAACGGATACGACCGGTATTGTCAATATCAAGCACACGTACACGAACATCATCGCCAACGCGTAAGTAATCATTTACATTCTCAACACGCTCTTCAGTGATCTGAGAAATGTGAACTAAACCGTCACGACCAGGTAAGATATTTACGAATGCACCAAAATCAGTGATGCGTACAACTTTACCGTCGTAATCCTTACCTACTTCAACCTCAACTAACAGATCGTTGATGCGCTTGATAGCTGATTCTGCTGATAATTGTGAAGTTGCAGAAATCTTTACGGTACCATCATCTTCGATGTCGATCTGAGAGTTGGTGTCAGCCTGAATTGAACGAACGTTGAAACCACCCTTACCGATGATTTCCTTAACCTTGTTAGCAGGAACCTTAATGGTTACAACTCGTGGAGCATAAGGAGATAAGGTCTGACGAGGCTCTGGGATAGCCTTCTGCATTACATTTAATAAGTGGATACGAGCAGCATGTGCATCAGTTAATGCATTCTGCATGATCTCACGGGTAATACCGTCAGTCTTGATATCCATCTGCAGTGCTGTTACACCATCACGGGTACCAGCTACCTTAAAGTCCATATCACCTAAGTGATCCTCATCACCCATGATATCGGTTAAGATTGCTACTCTGTCGTCTTCTTTTACAAGACCCATTGCAATACCAGCAACAGGAGCCTTGATAGGAACACCAGCATCTAATAATGATAAGCAACCTGAACATACTGAAGCCATTGATGAAGAACCATTTGATTCAGTAATTTCTGAAACTACACGGATGGTGTATGGGAACTTATCTAATGGTGGTAATACTGCCTTTAAAGCTCTCTTAGCTAAACGACCGTGACCGATTTCACGACGCTTTGGAGAACCAATTAAACCAATCTCGCCTACGCAGTATGGAGGGAAGTTATAGTGAAGAATGAATCTGTCTGAACGAACACCAGACATATCTTCAAAGGTCTGAGCATCACGCTCTGAACCTAAAGTACAGGTACCGATTGACTGAGTCTCACCACGAGTGAATAAAGCTGAACCGTGAACACGTGGAAGAATACCGGTTGCAATGGTGATAGGACGGATCATACGTAAGGTACGACCATCAATTCTCTTCTCACCTGATAAGATTCTTTCACGAACGATGTTACGCTCTAACTCAAAGAAGATCTTAGCAATCTCATTGTCTTTTTCAGCCCACTCTTCTTTAGAAGCTTTAATCTTCTCAGCAGTAGCTTTCTGGATCTCAGCTAACTTGTTCTGACGTTCTAACTTATCAACGATTCTAAAAGCATCACCTACAGCAGCTTCAGCATCAGCCTTAACAGCCTCGATTAAAGCTGTATCCTCAGCTGGCTTTACCCAATCCCATACTGGACGGTTTACCTGCTTTGCAAACTCTTCGATTTCCTTGATTACAGTCTGCTGCTGCTCATGACCAAACATCACAGCACCTAACATTACAGACTCAGGTAAGCAGTTAGCCTCTGACTCAACCATAACTACTGCTTTCTCAGAACCTGCTACAACTAAATCAAGATCTGAAACTTTTGACTCTGAGGATAATGGGTTTAATACATACTGACCATCAATGTAACCTACACGAGCTGCACCTAGAGGGCCATTCCATGGTAAGCCTGAAGATGCTAATGCAGCTGAAGCAGCAATGATAGAAATAATATCTGTTGGGATCTCAGGATTTGCTGACATTACAGTTACAACAACCTGAACCTCATTTACGAAACCATCTGGGAATAATGGACGTAATGGACGGTCAATAAGACGTGAAATCAGAGTCTCACCTTCTGTTGCTCTGCCTTCACGACGGAAGAAACTTACAGGAATTTTGCCTGCAGCATAAGAACGTTCTTGATAGTTTACTGTTAGAGGGAAGAAATCACGACCTTCAACCTCTTCGTTGCGGTTGCATACAACTGTTGCTAGAACTGTTGTATCGTCCATAGATGCCATTACGGCTGAATCTGCCTGACGACCAATTGCACCTGTTTCTAATGTAACTGTATGACGACCGTATTTAAAGGTGCGTACTATTGGTTTTAAATTCATCAACTTATCTCCGAAACTTCCCACTATATTTGCCTCTTTTCGTGGGACTTATATAAATTGGGCGGCAATTATGCCGCCCTAGCCAGACGCTAATATTAGCGACGGAGCTTTAACTTCTCAACGATTGCGCTGTAACGAGCAAGATCAGAAGCCTTTAAGTAGTCGAGCAACTTACGACGCTGAGCAACTAGACGTAATAAACCACGACGGCTGTGGTGGTCCTTCTTGTGAGCCTCAAAGTGAGGCTGAAGGTCAGCGATTCTTGCAGATAATAATGCAATCTGAACCTCTGGATAACCAGTGTCCTGTGGGTTACGACCAAACTCAGCTACGATTTTTGCCTTGTCAGCTACTGTTAACATAAAATTTTGCTCCTTTGTGATAATTAAACAAAAACTCTCAGACCGATCACAAACTCAGTTGAAAGCCGACTAATTTTAACATATTAAAGAGAAAATCTTTGTGCTTTATTTATATTTTTCACAAGATTTATCTAAAATTGAGAATTTACTCAATATTCATCTAGGAAAGTTTGGTAGAAAAAATATTTTCTTTTTAACCTAAAAAAGGAAGCAACCTAAAGGTTGCCTTAAAATTGAGCGAATTTTGCATCAAATATAAATCTTATGCAGTGGTTAAATTTGGGTTAAATACTATAACTACTTACCAATATTAGATGCAATCTTAATAATGGTATCTGTATAGAAGTCTGTCATAGCCTGTTCGTTTACAGTTCCTGATAAAATCTGATAAGCACGCTTTACAGCATGATATCCCTGTCTGTCAGGTTGCTGACAGATTACAAACTTAAAGATACCAGCTCTTACCATTTCTACAGTGGTATAGATATCGTCAAAAGCAATACCAACGATGTCATCACGACCTGTAGCAATAATAGCGGCACCTACACCCTGCACACCTGCGCCTGTTACATAAACGCAGTTAATGTCTTTGTGTGCTGTAAGATATTTAGTAGTCTCAATCTGAGCTTTAATATCTGAATCATTTGATTCTATCTGAGCGCAGATCTCAAAATTTACATTGAGATTTTGAAGTTCATTTTCAAAACCTTCAATTCTCTGTCTGTGACCTTTCATGAAGGCAGAACCTGTAACTACTAGGATTTTTAATTTTTCAAATTTTGAAATTAAAGATAATAAACCAGCACAGGTCTTACCTGCTTTAATATAGTCAGAACCTACATAACAGATTCTGTTTGAATTAGAGACATCAGAATTTACTAAAATGATCTTGATGCCGAGTAATTCACATTCTTTGATTTTTTCAGCAACAGAAGGCGTATCTATAGTTGCCAGACACAAAGCAGAGCAACCTTTTTTCTTTAGCTCATCAATTGATTTTAGGTGAGTTGCCTCATCATAACCTTGGATTTTATCTAAGATTACTTCAACACCTAACTCTTCATACTCAAGGCAAGCTTTTTCAATACCTTCGATTACACCGTCAAAAAAGGCATTACCAATACTAGGTAACATAATGCCTATCTTGTAGTGCTCTCTGATTCCAGACAGAGCACGACCTGCTCTGTTTGGTACATAACCTAATTCTTTAGCTAATGTTTTTATTTTTAAAGCTAGTTCTTTTTTAACAGATCCGCGGTTATGGAGAACTCTGTCTACTGTTCCGCGAGATACACCAGCTGCTTTTGCTAAAGTCTTTACTGTTACTGTCATCGCGATAATCCTTTGCTAATCATCTTTGTTATATGGCGCCTTTTAAGGCGCCATAATTTTTTATTACGTATTAGAGTTTACTTTAATACAATATTTTCACCGATTAGGCGTCCTGTAGTTACTTCTGACTTACCCTCAGATGAATCTTTATGAGCAAATAACCACTTGTTATTGTGAGTTAAACAGCCGGATTCGCCATCATGAGTTACACCTTCAGGTCTATCAGTGTTGGTATCCTTCGGCAGAACTACACACATTCTGAAATGCTCCTCACCGTCTGCTACACATGGAGCATAATGTAAGGTGGTTTCATAGAAGAGTACGGCCTGACCTTTCTTTACTCTAAATAACTCTACATCATTGGTATCAATAATACCGTCATGTACAGCAGTCATTGGAGCTACCATGAGCACAGCATCATTAGCAGCAACATTCAATTCAGCATTGCGGTGGTACTCTAAAGCATTTAGTGCTTTGTTATGACCATTGCAGTAACCTACCTGAATCTTTAAGCCACCAAAGACCTGATCCTGTAAAATTTTAACTAATGAAGGCTCTTCTAGAACTTCAACTGATGGCTTGTAATCCGTACCATCGGTTAATGGAGTTTTCTCTAATAAAGATAAAATCTTATCTGTTGGTATATCAGAAATTACCTTACCATAGCGCTCAAACTCAATATCAGTTACATCCTTGTACTTTGCAACCTTATCACCGTCTAACTTCTGTCTTAAGGTATCTAATTTTGCAAAAGCAGGACGCATTGTTGGGTATAAGAATGAGTAGAGCTTGTAAATCTCATCATACTTAGAAGCAGCATCACTGTTAGTATCAGAACGCTTGTCAGATCTTTTTACTAATTTCTCACAACCTTCTTCTACTGATGAGAAAATGCCGGCAGCTACACCTGCTAGAATTGCTGCACCTAGAGCAGGACCTTCCTTAGAAGTCGTAGTTACAATGCTGCACTTTAGAACGTCAGCTAATAACTGACGCCAGAATGGAGACTGAGCACCACCGCCGCAAGCGGTTAAGGTCTTAGGATCAATATCCATCGCATGTAACACTTCAAGATTATGTCTTTGTGAAAGTGTAATGCCTTCTAGAACAGCTCTTGTCATATGAGATTTAGTATGACGGGCGGTTAAACCAAAGAACACACCTCTAGCATTAGGATCTAATACAGGAGATCTTTCGCCCATTAAATATGGCAGATAAATAAGACCATCTGAACCTACTGGAACAGTGTCAGCATTTGTAGTCATTAAATTGTAAACATCATTGCCTTTCTTAGCTTCGATGTCTTTTTCAAGAGTATATAGTTCATCACGCATCCAGCGTAATGATAGACCTGCTGCCAGTGTGCATGACATTGCTGTCCATGAATTCTTTACAGCAGCACAGAAAGTATGAACACGACCTAGAGGATCGATTGAAGGCTTGTTGGTATGAGCAAAAATAACACCTGATGTACCTAGTGTTACAAAAGCATCACCCTCTTTACATACACCTGTACCTAAAGCAGCTGCAGCGTTGTCACCAGCACCACCAGCTACGATTGTGCCTTCCTTTAATCCTGTAAGTTCTGCAATTTCTTTAGTGATATGACCTGCTACAGCGCTTGACTCGATAATTGGAGGCATTAAATTCTTATCAATATTTAATTTTTCTAAGATCTCATCTGACCAAACACGATTGGTGATATCTAATAAGTTAGTACCAGATGCATCTGAAATTTCCATTGCCTTAACGCCTGTTAACATGTAACGTACGTAGTCTTTTGGCAACAGGATGGTTGTACACTTTTTGTACAACTCAGGCTCGTTTTCACGAACCCATAAAATCTTTGGAGCAGTAAAACCGGTTAAAGCAGGATTTGCATTAATCTCAATTAAGCGCTGTTTACCTACTAATGAAGTGATTTCATCACATTGTTTTTGGGTTCTTGAGTCACACCATAAAATAGCGTTGCGCAGGACATTGCCGTCCTTATCAAGCATTACTAAGCCGTGCATCTGACCTGCAATTGACAATGCAACTACATCGTCACTGTTTACCTTGCTCTGTAAAAGAACTGCTTTTACAGACTCAATAGTTGCATCGTACCAGAACTTTGGATCCTGCTCTGCCCAACCGTTCTTTGGTTGTAATAAAGGATATTCAACAGTCTTTGACGCGATTACTTTACCAGTCTCATCAAATAAAACTGTTTTTGTTCCAGAAGTACCTAAATCAACACCTAATAAATAACGCATGATATTCCCCAAATTTTGTTTTTATCTAAATTACGAGCTTTCATTCATTTGAATTTATTACTCGTACATACGTATATATCCTTGATATAAAAACAGGGGCTCTCGCCCCTGCTTTTTTTAACTATTAGTTAGTTACTCTCTTCTTTGACATAACGTCGGTTACAACAGCAGCTAACAGAACTAAACCTTTAACAGCCTTCTGCCAGTTTGCGTCAATACCTAAGATTGACATACCGTTGTTTAGAACACCCATGAAGATAGCACCAATAACAGCACCACCTACAGTACCAACACCACCGTAAGCTGAAGCACCACCGATGAAGCAAGCACCGATTGCGTCTAACTCATAACCGGTACCAGCCATTGGAGAAGCTGAGTTGAAACGTGCTACGCAAACTAAAGCTGCAACTGCTGCTAATAAGCCCATGTTTACATATGACAGGAATAATAAGCGGCTGGTATTAACACCTGATAACTTAGCAGCCTTCTCGTTACCACCTAGAGCGTAAATTCTACGACCTACAACAGTCTTGTTAGCGATGAAAGCGTATACGATAACTACAACAGCAATTAGGATTAAGATAACTGGAATACCTTTGTTCTCACCTAATAGAATACATGAAGCGATGATTGCTGCAAGAGCTAATACGTGCTGGAATAAGAAAGCATATAAAGGCACAACTTCATAGCCTTTCTTAATCTTTGAAACACGGCTGTAGATGATACCTACTAAGTAAGCAATTACGATAACTGCAGTTACAGTCATGGTCTTTGAGAATACGATTGCACTCATGCCAGCTCTTACTTCAGCGCGTGATAAACCTGAAGCTAACTGCTCCTGGAAGTATCCTGGGCCAAATGATGGGAAGTATGAGGTGAACATGGTTAAGTAATCTGCTGGGAATGGGTTAATGGTAATACCATCTAACACAATCAGAGCTAAACCACGGAACAGTAACATACCAGCTAAGGTTACGATGAATGATGGGATGCGGATGTAAGCGATCCAGAAACCATGCCACGCACCGATTACGATACCTAACAGTAAGCATAGAGCCATTGACATATAAATGTTGTACTCGTTGTTAACCATGAGTACACCTGCTACTGCACCTACTAAAGCTACGATAGAACCTACAGACAAATCGATGTTACCGCAGCCGATGATTAAGAACAGCATACCAACAGCTAGGATAATCACATAACTGTTCTGGTAAATAATGTTAGTAAAGTTTGAAGGTGAGAATAATGATCCATGACCTGTAGACTGAATTGCAATCTCGAATAGGATCATGACTAAAATTAACGCAATTAACAGAGTGTTGCGCTTTAACATGTTTAAGATATACATAACTTATTGCTCCACTGATTTTTTCTTACCGGAAGTGCGTAAAATTGCAGACATAATGCTTTCCTGTGATGCTTCAGAACGTGGCATCTCGCCTACGATCTTGCCTTCATTCATCACATAGATTCTGTCAGACATACCTAAAACTTCTGGTAATTCTGAAGAAATCATCAGCACTGCTTTACCTGCTTCCACGAGCTTGTTGATAAGGCAGTAAATTTCGTACTTAGCACCAACGTCGATACCACGGGTTGGCTCATCCAGGATTAGAACATCAGGTTCTGCAAACATCCATTTAGCAAGTAACACCTTCTGCTGGTTACCACCAGATAGGTTACCTACGTTCTGTAATACAGATGCGCACTTAACGTTTAAGTCCTGCTTTAACTCTTTAGCCTTTGCAAGCTCTAAGTCCTTATCAATAACCATATGGTCTGATACAGCCTCAAGATTTGCTAAAGTCATGTTAGTTGAAATAGGATTTTCAAGTACTAGACCATCACCTTTTCTGTCTTCAGTTACGTAAGCAAGTCCTGCTTCAATAGCCTGACGAACATTGTTGAGGTGAACTACCTTGCCGTTAATCTTTACTTCACCATGGATCTTGGTGCCGTATGAATGACCAAACAAGCTCTTTGCAAACTCAGTACGTCCTGCGCCCATAAGTCCTGCAAAACCAACTACCTCACCACGGTGGATCTTGATAGAAACATTGTCGTTTACTTTACGATCAGGATTTAATGGATGTGAAACGTTCCAGTTATTAACCTCTAATAAGATCTCATCTGAGACCTTATGCTCAGGTTTTCTCTTAGGGAAACGGTCAGTTAGAGCACGACCTACCATTCCGGCAATAATTCTGTCTTCTGATACGTTGTGATCGTTGTTATCTAAGGTTTCAATGGTTGAACCATCACGAACTACTGTAATTGAGTTTGCGATGTATGAAATCTCATTTAATTTGTGTGAAATGATGATTGATGTCATGCCCTCAGATCTGAATTTATCGATCAGCTCCAAGAGTTTTTGGGAATCAGATTCATTTAATGATGCTGTTGGCTCATCAAGAATTAACAGACGGCAGTTTTTGGAAATTGCTTTAGCGATTTCAACTAGTTGCTGCTTACCAACACCGATATCTTTAATTAAGGTATGAGGATCTTCATCAAGCCCCACAAGATCCATCAGTTCCTTTGCTCTCTGATAAGTTCTAGGCCAGTCGATTACGCCGTTTGAATAGGCTGCGGTTCTTTCGTTGCCAAGGAACATATTTTCAGCAATTGAAAGATAAGGTACCAGAGCCAGTTCCTGATGAATAATTACAATACCCTTGTCTTCAGAATCGTGGATCTGGTTAAATTTGCATGTTTCATCGTCAAAGATGATGTCGCCTTCATAAGAGCCGTAGGGATATACGCCGCTCAAGACGTTCATAAGGGTTGATTTTCCTGCACCGTTTTCACCGACAAGTGCATGAACCTCTCCCTCTTTCACCTCCAAGTTAACGTCTTTCAAGGCTGTTACCTTGCCAAAACGCTTGGTGATGTTTTTCATCTTAAGCAATATTTTTTGCTCGGTCATACTTATTCTCTTCTCCAAAACAGGCCGGTAAAACCGGCCTGTATCAAGGTTTAAAAATTAGTTTATTTCTAATTATTTAACTTCCTTTTCAGTGTAGTAACCTGAATCGATCAGGACTTCCTTTAAGTTATCCTTGGTTACAACGATTGGTGAGCACAGGTATGAAGGAATTACGCCTGTACCGTTGTTATAGGTCTTGGTATCGTTAACAGGAACTTCCTTGTTATCAACGATAGCATTTACCATCTTTACAACCTGATCAGCCAGAACACGGGTATCCTTGAATACTGACATGGTCTGCAGTCCACGCTTCATGTTCTTAACTGATGGCTTGTCACAGTCCTGACCTGTCAGGATTGGGAAATTGTCTGCTGTATAGCCTGATGCTGTCAGAGCATTGGTTACACCATTGGCAACAGAGTCATTTGATGACAGAACAACATCAAGCTTAACGCCGTCAGGACCGTAGCCTACTGATGAAATTAAGTTCTCCATACGCTTCTGAGCTTCTTCAGTTGACCAGTTTAAGGTAGCTACCTGCTCTTTCTTGGTCTGGCCTGACTTACATACAAGCTTGCCGCTGTCTAAGTAAGGCTGAAGGATGTCCATAGCACCACCGAAGAAGAAGTTTACATTGTTGTCATCGATAGAACCTGTGAACAGCTCGATATTCTTAGGGGTTGTTGCATCATCCTTTAACTTTAATGCGTCTACAATGTAGTTACCCTGGATCTGTCCTACCTTGTAGTTATCAAAGGTTGCATAGTATGAAATTGCCTTTGAATTCATAATCAGACGGTCATATGAAACAACAGGAATACCCTTGTCGATAGCACCCTGCAGAGCAGTTGTCAGTGCGCCTCCGTCAATAGGAGCAACAACCAGAACATCAACATCACCAGAAATCATATTCTCAATCTGGCTTACCTGTGTAGGGATATCGTTATCGCCTGCGTATAAAAGTTCAACCTTGTGACCTGCTGCCTGTAACTGAGCTTCCAGATTGTGACCATCCTGGTTCCAGCGCTGCAGTGACTGAGTAGGCATTGATACACCGATAGTAGCTGCATTTGCTGATGAGAAAGCTGTACATGCTAAAACTGCGCAGCATAATGTGGTCAGAGTTGTCTTAATTTTCATAGTAAACCTCATGTTTGATTTGCATTTGTGCACGTGCACATAAATTATAGTAGAGCTTTATTTTTTAAAAATCACGAAAATATTTTTTTTCATATACAAAAATGGGAAACACATCAAACTTTTGTTTAATTCATTGATTTTAAAACATTATTATTATTTTTTTTGATAATTTGTAGAATTTTTGATTTAAAAATTTGGAATTTTTTTATTTTTGCAAACGCTTACGTAAATTGCACAACCGTAACGATAAACCCGCTCAACTTCAAATTTTATCTTTTTGATTTTTATAAAATTAGACATTTTTTTTAGTTATCACACAACATGCTATATAGTGAATACTGTATATACCTTTGCGCTCAAACATTAGGTTAATATTGTGTAATACTTTTATAAAAATTGTGGAATATTTTCCACAATCAAATCTAGTTTGCTAGATTTATTATCTATTTTTGAAGAAAATTACGTTTGGCAAAATCCTGTGACAGGAGATCATCTGAGGCTTTTTTGAGCATCAGATGTTTAATAGATCATACTTTTTACGGAAGAGATTTTAGATAAAGAAACAATGTAACCGTTTACTTAATTATTACTTTTTTTATCAAGTAAATTTTGGTTTTTACAACCATCGTTGTTACCTAATTGACAGGCTAATTTGAAATATTTTAGAGCTAATTTTAAATCCTGCTTTACGCCCATGCTGTCTTTGTAGATGTAGCCTAGAAGGTTACATCCTAAGGCATTTTTGCCCTTACAAGAGATATCAAAGTACTCCCTAGCTTTCTTAAGATTTGGACTTATGCCTTGACCGAAGGTATACATAATTCCCAAGTTAGCGCAGGCAAGTGAGTCATGGAAAGAACAACTTGTGTTAAAAAGTTTAAAAGCTTTAGTGTAATCGCGTTCAACACCCTCACCGTTTTGATATACCGCACCTAGGTTGGTACAACCTTCAACTGAGCCTAAAGAACAACTCTTATCAAATAGATCATGGGCAGCTTTAAAGTCTTCTTTTACCACTACACCATTTATGTACAAGATACCTAAGCTTGAACAGGCATTGCCGTTATCCCCTGCACAGCTTAATTCATAGGACTTAAAAGCTTTCTTAAGATCTTTTTCAACACCAAAACCTCGCTCATAGGCATATCCTAAATACAGACAGCCTTGAGGGTCATTCATTGAACAGCTTTTAGTCAGTAACTTTACAGCTTTTTTACCATCCATTTTAACGCTGATGCCTTTTTGGTACATCACACCTAAGTTAGCACAGCCTCTTGCATCATTTAAGGCACAGGACTTTTCAAACATGTCATGGCCGAACTTGATGTCACGAGGCACACCATTACCATTAGCATACATGTTACCTAAACTGGTACAGCCCTGACCATTATCTAAAAGACAGGCTTTTCTAAAATGCTCTGCTGCCTTTAGATAGGAAACATCCACGCCAATACCGGCATAATAAACAGTACCGATATTCGTACAGCCTTGCCCGTACTTTAAGTCACAGCCTTTAGTGTAAAGCTCTAGAGCTTTTTTAATACTCTGCTTTACAATGTCACCTTTTTCATACATTACACCAAGATAAGTGCAGGACTTACCGTCCTGACCTTTACAGCCTTTATCAAACGCATCTTTTGCTAAAGCATAACTGTGTCTTAAATCAGGTGACTTAATCTCAATTAAACCTAAATTGCCACAGGCAGGATAGTAACCGAAGTTACATGCCTTTTTATAGAATTCTTCAGCTGCTACAAAGTCAGTTTGAGCTGTATTTGGAATTACAAATTCTGAGGCGATAGACGAGCAGATCTCTCCATCTCCAAGAGTGCATGCTTTTAAGAATAACTGCTTTGACTTATCAGAGATTTTCTCAACACTGTTCCCCTTACTGTCTTTACCAGAAGCATAAGCTTTAGCTGCATTTACACAAGAAACATCATCACCTGACAAACATTTAGCTTCAGCCTTCTCTGTCTCTGTTTTAAAACATCCTGTGAGTGTTACAGAGCAAAACAAGATTGCAGATGTGATGGCTAGAGCCTTTAATAGACGTTTACGACCTAAACGTTTATCTCCAAAAGTAGCGGTTATTTTTGGTGTATGCATATGTGAACCTTATATTATCTACTCTTATTATATGCAACTTGGATTTATTTTTCGAACACATGATTCATGCTTATGTATGAAAGTGAACTTAAAACAATAATTGTAATTTGGTAAAACCTTACAAGGATCCCCATAAACTCATTTGAAAAGATCAATCTTTATGAGAGCATGGTATATTAGGCTGAACAAAAACAATACTCGAGTAGTTACGATGTACGAAAACTCCAAAAGAGCCGGAAAATTGTCTTTTATGCTCACAGGTATAGGTATGGCTCCTTGGGCTGCCATCATGCCTTACGTCAAAGACCGCTTAGCCTTAGATGAAATTTATTATGCACAGCTTTTACTATCCTTTGGTATCGGAGCTGTAATTGGTATGCCCTTAGCAGGGATTTTTTGCAAAAGATTTGGCGTTAAAAATGTAATTGTCTTGGCTTTATTTCTACTGTTTTTAACAGTACTGGCAATAAGTAGCCCATCTATTGCCTACGTACCAGCTATTGTGGCAGTAACTTTATGGGGATTTTTCATAGGAATATTAGAGGTTGCAAACAACATCTATGGTACTTTCTTTGAAGATCTGACAAAGCAACATCTACTCTCAGGATTTCAGGCTTATGCAACAATAGGTTGCATCTTTTCAGCAATTATTTATCCAGTACTTTTGCCTTTTAATCTTTCTCCTTTTAGTGTTTCAATTTTAATAACTGTCCCTTGCCTCTTACTTATTCTCTTCTGCCATAAATATCTTATAAACACGCATGGGCAGAGATCGGATGACAAATCTAAGAGCACCATTTCAACAGATAACACTGTTGTATGTTTTCAAGAGAACTTTACAAAATTTCATATTGTAATGGCTGGTATTGCCTGCTTATTGATGTTCTTATGTGAAGGTATGGTCTATGATTGGAGTGGCGTTTATCTTAATGTTAAGTGCGATGTAAGCTTAGAGATTGCAGCAATTGGTTACGCTATCTTCCAGTTAGCTGTGGCCATCATGAGATTATTAGGAGACAGACTAGTATCAAAAATCGGCGGTATAAAACTTCTTTGTACAGGAAGCGTCGTAGCTTTTATAACACTGCAATTTATCGCCTTTCATCATGAAGCTATAGTTGTAATTACCTCATTTGCAATTGCAGGTCTTGCCTTAGGCAATGTTGTACCTGTAATTATCTCAACTGTTGCAAAAAACTGTGGCAAGAATAAATCTGCTGCAATATCTACTGTGGGCACTATAGGTTACTCAGGAGTTCTGATTGGACCTGCTCTTTTAGGTCTATTAGCAGACAGATTTGGCCTTGAAATGATCTTCTCATTTGTGGGTGTATTAACTTTAGTGATGTGTGCGCTATGTTGGTATATTCTAAGTGCGAATAGTAAACGAATGATTACAGATAATTAATTATCTTTCATATTGAATTACTGGCATAAAATGCCAGTGATTTTTCTTATGTTAAAAATTCATAGATTAAACTCTCATCATTGTTTTTTTTTATGCTTTGAACAATAATGAGGTAGTATTTTTGAATCAATCAATTATAGATAAATTTATGTTTGTAAACAAAGATAATGATGCTTTTAAAAAAGTTTTGAGGTCAAATTATGTTGATAAAACAGGCCTAATATCTGTTTTAAACAAAAGTATCAATTCTGAGTATCGTTTTATCTGTGTAACGAGAGCCCGCAGATTTGGAAAATCTGTTACTGCACAAACAATAAATGCCTATTATTCAATAAGGATGCGATTCTAAAGATCTGTTTTCTAATTTAGAAATTTCAAAAGCTCCTGACTTTGAAAACTTCCTTAATAAATATGATGTAATTTATCTTGATATGCAATCATTCGAACCTGTACCAGGTTCGAACGAAAGCTATATTGAATGCCTAAATAGAAAAGTTACAAGTGAGCTGATAAAACTCTATCCTAATGAATTAGAACAACTTAAAGGTAACTTTTATTTGCCTGAAGCATTGGAGATTCTAAATAAAAAATTCATATTTATTGTTGATGAATGGGACTTTCCTTTAAACAAATATAAAGATGACCAAACTCTTATAGAAAGCTACATTGACCTCTTAAGAAAACTGTTTAAAGAAACAAATAATTCTCAAACCGTTTCGCTTGTTTATATGACAGGCATCCTGCCATTAGCACGATATGATACTCAGTCGGCTTTAAACAACTTCACCGAATTTACTATGGTAAATCCAGGTCCTTTTGCAAAATATTACGGTTTTACAGAAGAAGAAGTTGCTAAAATCTGTGAGGAACACCATTTGGATCCTGTGAAAACAAAGCTTTGGTATGAAGGCTATCATTTTGGTGGTTATAACATTTACAACCCAAACGCTATTGCAAAACTTATTGTTTGCAGAGCATTTCTAAGCTACTGGTCTCAAACAGCATCCTATACAGCAGTAAAAAAAGCTATAGAAAACGATTTTCCAAATTTAAGAGAAGATCTCGTAAAACTATGTTCTGGTGATAGAGTTTCAAATATAGATTTAGTTAGTCTAAACAACCAAAACGTAATGTTTTCAAAAAAAGACTCTGTGCTTTTATACCTTATCCATTTAGGTTACTTGGCCTACGATCTGGAAACTGGAAGTGTTTACTCTCCAAACGAAGAGACCAGACGTGAGCTTATAAAATCAGTTGAAGAATCCAATTGGAAACAATATACATCAGTTTATGATGAATCCAACAGTCTTCTAGAAAGTGTTTTGCAAAAAGACAATAAAACAGTTGCAAATCTAATCTCAAAGTTTCATGAGGAAAGAGTCTCAGTAATTGATTACAACAGCGAATCTGCATTAAAACATGTCATACTGATGGCTTTTTTAGCTACAGAAAAATACTATTTAAAACCAATTCAGGAATTACCTTCTGGAAAAGGATTTGCAGATATAGTTTACCTTCCAAACATAAGTTTTAAAGACAGACTGCCAGCGCTCATAATTGAGCTTAAATATAAGCAAAGAGCAATAAGTGCAATTGAGCAAATAAAAGAAAGACATTACGCATCTAAAATAAATGAATTTGCTGACAGTGCCCTTTATGTAGGTATTAACTACGATCCCAAAACAAAAGAGCATGAATGCATAATTGAAGAGGTTGAATTTAAGTAAACAATCGTTTACTATATTTTGAATACATTTTTTGCTAGAGACAATTGTTAAATTTAAGCAAAGAGATTTAACAGAATCTTAGCAAGTTTGAAAAATATATTTAACACAAATTTAACAACATTAGTATCTGAACTTTACTCGCAAAACTTAAACTTCCAATATATGTATAACTTATTTAGGAAGTTTTATGAAAAATGACAAATTACCTCACTATCTGAAAGCGATCATTGTTTCAGATCCAGAACTCGTAGCAATTCTTAATCAGAATACTAAAGAAGACAAAAACTATAGCTTTGACTTTAAGACAACAGAACAGAAGACAGCTCTTACCGGTGTACTTTTAGGTTCAAACGGTTTTGAACTGTTCAAAAAGATCTTGCCTGATCTCATTGATGAAAATGATTTTGATATTACATATCTAAAAGAGTGCCTGTACTTTACAGTACCATTCTTAGGAATTGCAAAAGTCTACCCTTTCTTAAAGGAAGTAGCTAAGTTTGTGGGTAAGAATGAAATTTCACTTTCTAAACAAGATTATGATGCAAAAGATAATTCAACAAATAAAGATCTAAGACACCGCATTTTTGATAACAGAACAGGTTTTGGTATCAGTGAAAATGATGCTACTAATCCCTTTAAAAAGAGCATCGACGAATTTGTTTTCAAGAAGTTCTATGAAAGAACACTCCTAACCTATAAAGCAAAAGAGCTTTTAGCTTTATTTGTTGTGCTCTCATCTAATGATTCTGCTCAGACTCTAACCGAGCATGTAAATGCAGCTTTAAAGACTGGCAACAAAAAAGAAGATTTAATCTCTTTAATTGAAAGCACTGCAATCTTCTCAGGATATATCAAGGCTTCTGAAGCTATCCGTGCTGTAAAGAATGCTAAAAAGTTAACTGTAATTACCTCATTAGATACACCTCAAGATATGGCAAAAGATAACGTAAAGTCTGACAAAAAGCCTGAAGATAAGAACGGTAAAGAAGTTAAAGCAGAACAGTCAAAATCAAAAAAGAAATACAAAAAGTCTGATGAAAAGACTGTAGCTAAAGCAAAAGGTCATGACACTGCAAAAGACTCTGATGTTAAAGACACATCTTATAATAAAAAAGCTGTAAAGAATGACGATGACAACTCTTCTGATACAGAATCTTCAGAAGATACTGATAAAAAAGATAAATCTCAGTCAAAGCAGAAAAAGTCTCATAAGAAGTAGCTTTTATTACTATAATTTACCGCTGAATTTAGGCTCTTCACTTTGAAGATCCTTTTTTCATACGTAACGTAATTATCTATGCATTTATTTCGGAGTATGCACTTAGCTTAGCTCTTACAGCGCATTTTAAGTTCGGTCTAGTTTTAACTTTAACTTGAGTCTAGCTTAAAGCCTATCAATACCTGTTCGTTACTATTTCATTCAGGTCTAAGAGCTTTTTTAATCACTTAGATGAGTGTGTTTTATCATCAAAAGATCTGAGTATCATTATTTTTCTTCTCTTTGTATGGGAAGGTCTGTTCGTACCTCTCAAAAGTCTCTGGTTCTTTATCTGCTACGAAATACTCATCAGGATCTTGGTATGTACATGAAGATGCGTTCAAGTAATTTTTATCAAATTCCTTTATCAAAAAGTAGGGAACGATCTTATCGTTGGTCTCTGCAAAGGCATATCTTACATTTCTTGATGAGGCTAGCGAAAATCCAAATTTCTTGTAGTAGTCTATCGAACCACATGCTAATAGCACCTTTACGCCTTGCCCTTCTGCCTTATTAAGAGCTACATTTAAAAGATACTTTCCATAACCTTGCTTTCGGTATTTTGGATGGATTGAGAAAGGCCCAAAGGTATGAACCTCTCTGTAACTGCCATCTTCGAGTTTTACCTTGGCTTTTGCGAACATCACATGACCAATGATATTGCCATCAAGTTCTAAGACTAAAGACAGCTCTTTTATGAAGTTGTTTGAGTCTCGGAATTTATGTAAAACGTAATGCTCTTTGCAACCAGGTAAATAAACATTGAAAAAGGCTTCTCGTGTAAGCTCTTCTACTACTCTGTAATCTTCTTTACTCTCAACTCTTACTTGTAACATCATAATTACCTATAAACAAATGAAGAAAGATAATTATCTTGGATCGCTAAAATTTCTAGATTTTGCATTGCGACATTAACCTATCTAGGTAAGTGATCTTTTGATATCCAGCGTTACAGTTACAAGAGCTCTTTCAAATTGCTGTTTGACATCTTCCTTGTTGGAGGCCAAATCATATAAAGAGTAATACATAAACAGCACTGAATAGAACCTTGAGGCCTCTGCATAAGGTTCTTTTATCTTTAAAGATTTAAAGATGTCACTTACATATGACACAGGACCTGATGATAAATATTGAGCATAAAGATCTCTCATTTTCTCTGATTTATATTGCTCTATAGTCAATATTTTTCTAAAGGGTGAAGCAAAGTCATCTTCAGTCCAATACCTGAACATCTCTAAAGAGAATCTAAACACATTCTCTAAAGAGACCTTTTGATAAGCATTAGGAGTTTTATCTAGACTCTGTGCAGGGACATTATTCACATCAGACTTTTCTTTATCGTTTTGTTCCATCTTTGACAAGATAGCATCAAAGATAGCTTGTTTACTTTCAAAGTGTCTGTATAGAGCTCCTTTTGTAATCGATAGAGCATCTGCAATCTGACTTGTAGATACCGCATCAAAGCCACTTTGAGCGAATAAATGTAAAGCTATTTTTAGGATTTTGTCTTTTGTTGAGGTCATAGTAGTCTTAATACAATCTTGTAACCGAACGTTTACTAATATTAGTAAACTTTTGTTTACATTGTCAAGTAAAAAAAAGATCTGGCATGAAACCAGATCAAAAAAAACAAAAATAACTACAGAGAATAAAATGTTAATTCTTAAGCTATCTACCTTCTCATAAGGAGATCAAATTCATCTTGCTCAATTAGGCCTTTATCTAACAAGTCCTTTAATCTTTTTACTTTAGGATCATTAAGATCTATGGGATCATCATCTACAGAATGTGCTTTAGCAGGTTCATAGCTTTCTGTTTGAGCGTCAGTTGTGTCACATTGTAAGGATTCTGTTGAAGGTTCAGCTGTCTTTCTGTCTATGGCTTTACTTACAGTTGAGGCCAGATCTTGAGTTTTATCCACAAGATCTTTTGCAAAGCGAGCAATACCGTCACTGTCTAAAACGCTGTTTAACTGATGATCTAGGCTCTCTTGAGCTGCCAGTTTTTCTAAATCAGGATCGATGCCACAAGCAAGATCAGGATCTACATAAACAATTGGTGTTCCATAGTACATACCTACCACATCTTCTACATGCTCTACATTCCATGCAGGCTTATCTTTAAAGTACCTTGCATACATAAACATAAAGCGCATGGTCTTTACTTTTGAGACATTCCAGCTATCAAGATTCTGACTGAAAGCTGCAGCGTCATAGAACATTGACGACATATTCTCAACAGAGGATACATCCCATTTATCTAAAGGTTGATTGAAGGAAGAGGCAAACTGGAACATACCGCGCATGTTCTTTACTTTAGAGACATTCCATGAATTTAATGGCTCGTTAAAATTCTTTGCGTAACAGAACATATAGCTCATATCAGTTACGTTAGATACATCCCAGGTTTCGATGCCATCAAAGAAGAATCTTGCCTGATCTCCTCCCCTTAAGGTTGGTTCAAACAAATGACTCATGTCGGTGATTTTAGAAGTATCAATATCAGCTAATTCGATTTCCTCATTTAAAATGAGTTTTCTCAAATCTTGCTTAGTTTTTGGACGATATTTCTTTCTCATAGTTGGCTCTTATGTTGTCTTGCTTTTATTATTTTTAACACATCACTTTAAATTCAGTCTATTACTGAATATCTACAATAGAATACGATTTATATGCCTTTTCTATAAAGAAAATATAGCTAAAAATTTAAAGAAAAAACATGCTAATAATCGCATTTCGTAAATTTTTACGAAATTTACGTAAATTAACGATAATTGCAAATTATTGCAAAAAAATTTTCATTCTAGGTATTTGAAATATCTAAAAATTAGTAAATATGTAAGCTATATCAAACATTCTCCTTATTAGTATATGTAGAATTATTTTCAATATTCCTATTAATACAACTACAGCAATCTTATCGGGGTTACCCATGTTTTCCAGACTGATTTCATATCTGTCTATAGCTTTATGCTCTTTTTATCTTACAGCTTGTTCAGGTCCAGAGACCGCTCAAGATGTATCTGTTGCATTTGTAAAATCTGCATATTCTGCCGATGTAAAGAAAACTTTAGATTGCATCGATTTTTCTTCAGCTGATAAAGAGGATATCGAAGATCTTGAATCTAAGAAACTTGTTGAAGGAAAGTTATCTCAAGTACTTCCTGAGAAACAGAAAGAAATTGAGAAAGAAGCTGGTGGCATTAAGAAAATTCAGGCTGTTGAAGCAGTATTTAATAAAGATATGACTCAAGCTGAAATTAAGGTTGAGGTAGTATTCAACGGCAGATTAAAAGGAAAGACTTCTACTATTGAGCCTGTACGCCTAGTTAAGACCAAGCAGGGCTGGAAAGTACAAATAAAATAACGATTAGCAAATTTGGAGATAAAAATAATGACAGACTTTAAATCACTTTTAGCAATTATCGCTTGTTCTATTATGTTGTTTGCTTGTGGCGGTGCTAAGGCTCCTGAGGATGTAGCTACAGAATTTATCACTAACATCTATAACGCTAAGACTGATGATGCAGTTGCAATGCTTTATCTTGATGAAGAAAAAGAAGCTGATGAAAAAGACATGATGACTAAAAAGTTCAATGGCATGTTACCTCAGCAAAAGAAAGTTATTGATGAGCAGGCTGGCGGTGTAAAGGATATTAAAGCGGCTGAAGCTAAACTAAATGATAAGAAAGATAAAGCTACAGTTGAGGTTACTGTAACCTTTAATAAAGAGTTCAATGGCAAGTATTCAAAAGTTGAGACCGTTAACTTAAAGAAAGTAAAAGATAACTGGAAGGTATCAATCCTTTAAATTTAGATCTTCAAATTTAGGTTATTTTCTTGAATTTATCTAAAAAGATAGGCATAAGCGCAGTTATCCTAATAATTGCGCTTTTGTTTTCTTTTCTCCTGCTCTCCACTACCATCTTCAAAGACTCTGACTTTGTAAGACGTTACCCTGTTTTTAATCTCAAAAATATAAATAAAGTAAAAGCAAATAACTTTGATATTAGTGCAGTTAAAGACAAAGTAAAGTTAGGAGATCTGGTCCTACGTGAAGGTACAGCCACAGACAGCAACGTCATTATGATGTTAAGCGCATCTGACTACTCTCATATTGGCATTATAACAGCAGTTCTACCTGAGATTATTGTCACTCACGCCACCACAGATGATGATCCAGAGCATGCAGACCAGGTCATCAAAACTCCTCTTTATGAATTCTGGAATTCAAAGAATGCTGATGCCGGTATGCTGTTAAGACTTAACTTTATAAATGAGGATAATGTAAAAACAGTAATAGACAGTGTTAACAGTAAGTTAGGTCAGAGTTTTATCTTAACTTATAAAGGAAACAGTCAGGAACGCCCTATGTATTGCTCTATCTTAATTTACAGTGCGTTAAAAGAAGTGAATCAGGAGTTCTCTTTAAAATGGCAGTTTGTGGATATTCCTTTAGTTAGAGGAGATTACCTGTTTCCACAAGCTTTTATTGAAAGTAAAGACAGTAAGGTAATCTACAGTTTCTCTAAAAAAGAGTCCTCAAGATAGTATCTTGAGAACTGCTCTCACACAGTATAAAAGCTACACTGTTTAGTAGTTTTTAGTAATTACTTACTGATTTTATCAATTAACTCTAACTCTTCAGCACTAAAGTTAAGATTCTCTAATGCCTTGATGTTGTCTAGAATTTGTTCAGCCTTTGAAGCACCGATTAACACACTGGTTACAACATCCTGAGCTAATAACCAGGATAGAGACATCTCAGCTAAAGTCTGACCTCTTTGTAATGCAAGATCATTTAATTTTCTAATCTTGGCAATTACAGTTTCATTGAGATCGCTTTCTTTTAAGAAACGGCCGTCTGTTTTTACTCTACTATCCTCAGGAATCCCATTTAAGTAACGAGATGTTAATCTACCCTGAGCTAGTGGGCTGAAGGTAATTAAACCTTTTTGAGTTTCTTTTACAGCTTCTTTTAAGCCATTATTCTCAATGTCTCTTTCAAAGATAGAGTAGCGATTCTGATTGATTACAAAAGGAACGTGTAGTTCTTCTAAAATAGCGCAGGCTTGTTTTAGTTTCTCGCCATTGTAGTTTGATAAACCTACATATAAAGCTTTACCACTAGATACAGCAGTAGCTAGTGCGCCCATTGTCTCTTCTAGAGGAGTTTCAGGATCCATTCTGTGGTGATAGAAGATATCCACATACTCAAGTCCCATTCTCTTTAAACTCTGATCTAAACTTGCTAGCAGATACTTTCTTGAGCCCCAGTCACCATAAGGACCATCCCACATGGTATAGCCTGCTTTTGTTGAAATGATGAGCTCATCGCGGTACTGACCTAAATCGTCTTTTAAGATCTTTTTAAAGTTCTCTTCAGCAGCTCCTGGACGAGGTCCATAGTTATTAGCTAAATCAAAATGAGTAATACCATTGTCAAAAGCTGTAGTACACAGCTTTCGCATATTCTCATAAACAGCAGTATCGCCAAAGTTATGCCAAAGACCTAATGATAGAGCTGGTAACTTTAAACCGCTCTTACCACAACGGCGGTATTCCATTGATTTATAACGTAAAGATGAAACTTGATACATAAATATCTCCTTATTCTTATACACTTAATTTTAAATAAATGAGGTTTAAAAAAAAAGGATATATAAAGAGTTTTACAGTCAGAGTTTTTATAGGTTCTTAAGTACATCTTTATCTTAGGTAGCGACAAGTTGTTATTGATAAGCCTTTTCATATAAATCACATCGTCCATGGGATTGTTATAGTTAGCAGAGCATTATTCAAAGCCGTATTTATGATACAGGCTAATAGCAACTTTTAAAGGTAGGGTAATGGTATCAAAAACCATTCTTTATAATCTGAATTTCTTGCACGTTCAATGACTGCTAAAACAAGCTCTAGAGAAGTGTAAACTATGTGACTTAACTTTGTAACAACGCAAAAGAAGAGATAACCACTGATTTGGTGGAGGTGCCGAGACTCGAACTCGGGTCCCAAAAGACTGCATCGTCGGCGCTACATGTTTAGGCAATCTTCGATCTTAGTACCCGCTGCGGACCGCCACGCCACGAAATACCCAGTCTGTAAGATTCATTTAATGCTTCAACCACAGACGGGGCATCCACACGATCTAGTGAAGAACCGACCCCAGTGCGACTAAGTGTCACTAGAAAGACTTAGAACTGAGGGCTTCGAGCAGGTTATTAAGCTGCTAAAGCGTAGGTTTCGTCGTTTGCGACTATTTTTATGCGAATTTTTAACGAGCTTTCGCCACTCGACATGCTCCTAGGAATTCGTGCTTCCGGTCGAAACCAAAATCACCCCCATAGGTTAAAGCGATTATACATTATCATTAAGCCTTTACAACAGCTTGTGATAAAAATTTACACTAGCAATCAACTAACCGGATAACAAAACTCACGCAATTTTCACAAGTTAAAATGCTCTATAATTAGATGTTTTTCAAAATTTTTCTCTTTTAACTTCAAAAGTAACTTTGTCTGTTATAATGTGCGCACTTCAGTTAGGCCAATAAAATATCCATTCTGATACTTCTTATCAGGCTGTCTGAATTCCCTATATATATCAATTTTTTACAAACTTGCAGTTTGGGTTTAAACCTAAGCTTTAGGATTTATTTTTTATGAAAACCGCAAATCCTTTTGTGCCTGCGTTTATCACCTGCATGAGAGAAGGCTATTCTTTCAAGCTTTTCCGTGCTGATGTAATTGCTGGTCTTACTGTTGCCATTGTAGCTTTGCCTTTAGCTATGGCAATGGCAGTAGCATCTGGAGCTTCTCCTGATAAAGGTCTTGTAACAGCAGTAGTTGCAGGCTTCTTTATTTCTTTTTTAGGTGGTTCTAGAGTCCAAATCGGTGGTCCTACAGGTGCCTTTGTAGTAGTTATCTTTGATGTAATTCAGCGCTTTGGCTTTAATGGACTGATACTCGCATCCATCATGGCAGGTATCATTCTGGTTATAGCTGGTTATGCAAAATTAGGAAAACTGATTAAATACATTCCTTACCCTGTTATCACCGGTTTTACCACAGGTATTGCTGTAATCATAGCCTCATCTCAGGTAAAAGATTTCTTAGGTCTTTCTGTACAAAACGTACCTGCTGACTTTTTAAACAAATGGTATGTTTATTTAACTAATTTAGATCAGACCTCAGTCTATGCTGTAATTTTAGGTGCCTTAGGTTTAGCTACTATCATTATCTGTAAGAAGGTATCTCCTAAGATTCCTTCATACTTGGTATCAATTCTGTTAATTTCAGCTATAGCATTCTTCTTTACAATGCCTGTTGATACTATCGGCAGCCGTTTCCCTAACCTACCTGAAGGTCTGCCTACACCTGTATGGCCAACCTTCTCATTAGAAGAAATTCGTGAGCTAGTACCATCAGCATTCACTATTGCATTCTTAGCTGGTATTGAAGCTTTACTGTCAGCTGTTGTTGCTGACGGGTTAATAGGACACAAGCACTCATTAAACCAGGAATTAGTAGGACAGGGTGTTGCAAATATCGCCTCAGGTATCTTCGGTGGTATTCCTGCAACTGGTGCAATTGCTCGTACTGCAACTAATATTAAAGCAGGTGGTAGAACCCCTGTTGCTGGTATCTTCCATGCGATCTTCTTATTAGTGTTCTTATACACTGCAATGGATATCTTAGCTTACATTCCTATGACTGCACTTGCTGCTGTGCTCTTCATGGTTTCATGGGGTATGTCTGACTTAAAACACTTTATCCAGATTGCAAAGATCAGCCCTTCAGACAGAACCATTCTGTTCTTAACTTTCTTCTTGACCGTAATGGTTGATCTGACCGTAGCTATCGGTGTTGGTGTAACCTTTGCTTCATTATTATTCATGAGGCATATGGCTCGTTCTGTTGAAGTAAGACGTCAGAAACATACAGCTGATGAGTATGAGTCTCAGGACGGTGAATTAGTAACCGACGATACCATTGAAATTCCTGATGACGTAATCGTGCTGCAGATCAATGGTCCATTATTCTACGGCTTTGCAGCAGAGTTCTGTGATAAGTTAAAGTCATTAGAAGATATGCCAAGAATTCTGATCTTACGTATGCGCTTTATGCCTTATCTAGACGCATCAGGTGAGAACTCTATTGAAGACATTATTAAGATCTGCCGTGAGCATAAGACTTATGTAATTTTCTCAGCTGTAAGACCACAGCCTCGTACTATCTTACAAAAAGCTGGTATTCATAAGAATCTTGATGGTGCGATTGCTGTTGATTTTGAGCATGCTCTTGAGATGGCAAAACAGCTTTTAGCAGATAAGGACTTTATGAACAAGCACGTTGATCCTTGTGCTCATAAATAAGGTTTGATTTTCATTTATAAGAATGCCGGACACTGTCCGGCATTTTTGTAATCTCTCTTTTTACAATTACCTTTAAATAAAAGATTATCTAAAAGACTTCTTCATGATACGCTCTTTATCACGAGCCCATTGCTTATCTTTAATAGAGTCTCGCTTATCATGATCCTGCTTACCACGAGCCACACCAATTTCTAGCTTTGCCCATGAACCTTTCCAATACATCTTTAAAGGAATTAAAGTATAGCCCTGTCTTTGAACACAGCCTGTAAGCTTATCGATTTCACGTCTTGATAAAAGCAGTTTTCTAGTACGGGTAGGATCACTTACAACAAAGGCACAGCTTGTCTTTAAAGGATTGATGATAGAGCCTAACATGATCACTTCACCATCTTTTACGGTTACATAAGCCTCTGAAATATTACACTTACCAACTCTTAAAGATTTTACTTCCCAGCCTTGTAACTCAAGACCTGCTTCATATCTGTCTTCAATAAAATATTCAAAGGTAGCTTTGCGGTTAACAGCAATCATGTTACTGCTTTGTTTTTCTTTCTTTGCCACGGAAAAATGCCCCTTGATTAAAGACGCCTTTCTAGTAAAAAGCACCTTTACTTTTTCATTAGTCTAACTTTTTAGAATTATAGATTGTTCTTAACAAATTTAGCTTTGATAAATTAACTTGTTCAAGTTCTCATTAATTTGACTTGCCTTTCAGAATTGTACAGAAAAACATGCCATAACTTCAAATAATCTAAAAAAATTTACAACCGTGCCGACAATTTCAAATAGAATATAAAGAACTACTAGTTTTTATTAATAGCATATTCCAAAATTGTATAATACTGACCGTTATGTATCGTCAGAATCAACACCCCAGTGCCGTAAGGTATATAGAGGCTGTATATGGAAAATTATAATAACGAAAACGATTTGTCTCAGCAAGAAAACGACCTATCACAAACAGGATCTTCTCTTGAGCAAATAACAGAGCAGAACAGTGTTACAGAACAAAGCACACCTTCAGATAATGATTTTGAAGATACAAGTGTAGAAAGAGCCACCTTTTCTGTAAGTGATAATGCTTACAAATCAGCTCCTTTCTTTAAATCACTATTCTCCTTAAAGTTTGGTGATATCTCGATTGTGCATAGAATTATTTTATCTTTTGCACTCTCAATATTAATTTTTGCTGTAGGTTCTGTCTGCATTATTTCTAATATCAATTCTTATGTTGATCAGCGCAACAGTATTGAAAAGCTTTACTCTGATTTAAATGCTATTAACAGTGCCTTTATTGAATTAAGCCATGACAATCATGATGGTCAGGCCATCTCCGTTGCCAAACAGGCTTTAGACAGTATTAACCGAGGCTTGAATTCAGAGAAAGGAAAAGCCTTTTTTTCAGTAAATCAAAGCGCAATTGATTTACGCTCAGCTGTTTTTGACTTTTCAAGCAACGCCAACTCAATCTTACAGAACAACTCTAATGAGGACTCCTTCTATAAAGAATTAAGATCCTGCTCTGAGGTTTTAACAAAGATTGACTCTTTGATTAAAAACGGCAAGTTAGATGCTAAAGCCTATAACAAAGTGCTTTACTCTTTATATGCTGTTTTAATCGTCACTATTTTAGTATCTGTACTGCAATCACTATTCTTATCAAAATCACTTAACAGCGAAGTTAAGCACGTTTGGAAGTCTTTATTAAAGATTGCCTCAGGAGACTTTAGACGTGACAGAGACAAGATCAAGCGCAAAAACGAGATTGGCTCCATCGATGGCTTAGTTGATAATGTTGCTTTCTCAATGCAGAAAACTGTGAATAAGTTAAATAATGATTTCTGCAAGATGGTGGACATGGTTAACCATAATTCATCTATGCTTGATAATGCTGCAGATGCTATGTCAACACAGAGATCAAAAGCTCATTCTGTAGCACAAGCTACTGCGAATATGGAAAACTCCATTGAAAAAGTAACAGAATTTGCCCGTTCTACCCTGTCAGAAGTTAAGACCGCAGAAACAGCTTCAGATACCTGCCGTTGCACCATGCAGGATAACATCACCACTAATCACACCTTAGCTGATAAGTTACGTGATACATCAGTTGCTATTCAAAAGATTAACGAAATGGGAGAGCAGATTAACTCTATCGTTAAAACTATTGCTGCTATTGCAGATCAGACTAACCTGTTAGCTTTGAACGCAACCATTGAGGCAGCCCGCTCCGGTGAACATGGTAAAGGATTTGCCGTTGTTGCTAACGAAGTTCGTGATTTGGCTAAAAAGACAGCTACCTCAACAGATGAGGTTACCGACACCATTTCTAACCTATCAAAGGCTGTAGAGACCTGCGTTAAGGTTGTAGCATCCTGCGAAGAAGAAATGAACAACTCTGTTCAGCAAAGCTCTAAAGCAAACTCTGCTATCGAAGAGATTATGGGCATTATCGCAACAATTACCGATATGTCTGAGCAGATTGTACAATCCTGTCAGGAACAGACATCTATTGCTGCTGATGTTAACCATTCTATTGAAAACATCAATGCGATTACAGAAGAGTGCTTTACTCACATTGATGACACCAAGCAGTCTGTTCATCAGATTAGAAACTTAGCTCAAAATCAGGTTGAAAAGTTATCATCATTTATCGTTGATGAAGACAAGTAGCTAACGCTTTAATCTCTATTCAGTTTTTCTCATAAGTATGTCAACACAAAAAAAATGTTGGCATACTTTTTTCATATATCTTACTGATGACGAAATTTTGCCGTTCAAAATTTCATCAATAATATATGGAGAGAAAAATGGCCTTATATCTTAATACAAACCTTTCAGCAAGACTTGCTCAAAGGACTGTGAACAGACAGACTGCCCGTCTTGATACATCTTATGAAAGGTTGTCTAGTGGTTTGAGAATTAACTCTGCCAAAGATGATCCTGCAGGCGTTCAGACATCAGACAGACTTACTGTACAGTTAAACTCTTTAAATCAGACCAACCGTAATGCCCAAAACGCCATTGCCTATGCTCAGACAGCAGAAGGTGCGATGGAAGAAATTACTACCATGTTGCAGAGAATTCGTACTCTTGCAGTACAGTCAGCTAACGGCACTAATGCAACAGATAACCGTATTGCGCTACAAGATGAGGTTGATCAGTTAAACGAAGAAATTGGTCGTATTGCCCGTGATACCACTTTCGGTGGTCAGGATCTTTTAAACGGCAATGCCTCAATTGCAAGATTCCAGATTAGCCCAGATCCTGGTTCAATCATTAAGATTGACCTTTCAACAGGTTTTGATACTAATTCATTAGCAACACTTGCTGCTAAAATTTCAGGCTCTGATACCTTTAAATTACCTGAAGGCTCTACCTTAACCGTATCTGAGTTTAAGTTCTCTGATGTGTTCTCTTATCAGGTAAATGGCAAAGGTATTGATATCAGCTCTATGTCTAATGCTCAGGTTGTTTTAGCAGGTATTGATTATTTAATGACAGCTGTTGATTCAAAAAGATCTGAGTTAGGAGCAGTTCAGACCCGTCTTGAATCAACCATTAGAAACCAGGAGAATATCTCTGAGAACGTTTCAGATTCACGCGCCCAAATTCGTGATACTGATTATGCAGAGGAAGTTTCCAATATGACAGCAGCTCAAATTCTGCAACAGGGTGCGGTTACAATTCTAACTCAGGCAAATCAGAAGCCTCAGATGGCTCTGCAGATGCTGCAGGAAAGTTAATAAAACACGCAAACATCATACAAAAAATGTAATCTCCATTTTTCTCTTGAAGACCGCCTAAGGCGGTTTTCTTATTTGTGCTATTTTTCCTAGAAAAAGCCTATTCCATGTTACAATGTGCTGGTCATTTACATGAGGAAATTTATGGCTCAGTTCATTTATACAATGAATAGGGTGGGCAAAATTGTTCCCCCTAAACGTCAAATCTTAAAAGACATCTCCCTGTCATTTTTCCCTGGAGCAAAAATTGGTGTTTTAGGTTTAAATGGTGCAGGTAAATCTACATTAATTAAGATCATGGCAGGTGTTGATACCGATTATGAAGGTGAGGCAAGACCACAACCAGGTATTAAAATCGGTTATCTTCCACAGGAACCTGTACTTGATCCTGAAAAGACTGTAAAAGAAGTAATCGAAGAGTCTTTCGTTGAAGTTACTAATGCCTTGAAGCGTCTGGATGAGGTATATGCTGAATATGCTGACGAAAACGCTGATTTTGATGCTTTAGCTAAAGAACAGGCTAAGCTCGAGGCAATCATTCAAGCTCATGATGGTCACAATATCGAAGTTCAAATTGATAAGGCATCAGATGCCTTAAGACTTCCTCCTGCAGAAAGAAAGATTAAAGTTCTCTCAGGTGGTGAAAGACGTCGTGTAGCTTTATGCCGTCTATTATTAGAAAAGCCAGATATGTTGCTTTTAGATGAGCCTACCAACCATCTTGATGCTGAATCTATTGACTGGTTAGAGCAGTTCTTACATCAGTACCCAGGAACTGTGGTAGCTGTTACCCACGATAGATACTTCTTAGATAATGTAGCTGGCTGGATCTTAGAGTTAGACCGTGGTGAGGGTATTCCTTGGGAAGGCAACTACTCTAGCTGGCTTGATCAGAAAGATAAGCGTCTGCAGATTGAAGAGAACACAGAATCAGCAAGACGTCGTTCTATTGAGCGAGAGCTTGAATGGGTTCGTCAGGGGGCTAAGGGCCGTCATGCTAAATCTAAAGCTCGTATGGCAAGATTTGAAGAGTTATCTTCAGTTGAATATCAGACCCGTAACGAAACTAACGAATTATATATTCCACCAGGGCCTCGTTTAGGTGAGACTGTGCTTGAGGTTAACAACCTGTCCAAGTCTTATGATGATCAGATGTTAATCGACGATTTAACCTTTAGCATTCCTAAGGGTGCTATCGTAGGTATCATCGGACCTAACGGTGCCGGTAAGTCTACCCTGTTCAGAATGATAACCGGTATTGAAAAGCCAGATTCAGGTTCTATTAAGTTAGGTGATACTGTAGTTACCGCTTATGTAGAGCAGTTCCGCGACCAGATGAAAGACAGCAACACTGTTTATGAGGAAATCTCTCAAGGTCAGGATATCTTAAAGGTAGGATCATACGAGATCCCTTCACGAGCTTATATTGGGCGTTTCAACTTCAGAGGCACCGATCAGCAAAAACGTGTTGGCGATTTATCAGGTGGTGAAAGAGGTCGTTTACAGTTAGCAAAACTGTTACAGGTAGGCGGTAACTTATTACTGCTAGACGAGCCTACTAACGATCTTGATGTTGAAACCTTACGTGCTCTTGAGAACGCATTACTGGAGTTTCCAGGTTCTGCTATGGTTATCTCTCATGACCGCTGGTTCCTGGACAGAATTGCAACTCACATCTTAGACTACGGTGATGAAGGCAAGGTCTCATTCTTTGAGGGTAACTACACTGAGTATGAAGCTTGGAAGAAAGCAAATCTTGGTGAAGATGCAATGCCTCACAGATTAAAGTTCAAGAAAGTAACTAAGTAGTTTTACTAAGTTAACTCTCTTAACAATGGCTCTTTAAAAGAGCCATTGTTATTTTTGAGGAACAAGTTGATTTTAGACTTTGCTAAATTGAGAGAATTTTCTTACTTTAGGATCAGCATTAAACACTGCTGCAATTCTTAAAAGCTCTGCTTTCTTAGGCTCTGTATTACCATAGTCACGAGCTTTAATCTGTTCTACAGCATCAGTAAGTTTTGTCTTTGCCTCAGTCTCGTTTTGAGCATACTTCAACTCAAAAACTAAGCGTCTGTTTTTAGTTTCTATAATTAAATCTGCTCTTCCTTTTGAAGAGTGACTTTCAGTTGTTGTTTCAATACCTGCACCTATTAAGAATAGGTATAGGTAGTTCTGTACCGCAGCTTCACTGTTAATAGGGAAATGATCATAAGATACTGAATTTATAACTGAGTTGAATCTATCTATGATATCTTCTATCTCACCTGCATCTAATAAGTCTCTTACACCTTTAGCTAAAGCATAGATACCTTCCTTATAAAAGTTGATGGCAAGTAATCTGTTTAAGGCTTTATAGATTTCACCATTTGGAATGCCTAAATCTACTGTAAGATCACCACTTTTTAGTGCAGAACGTAAGGTTAAATAGCCTGTTTGGCACATCAGTACATTCTGATTGATAGTAGTTAGTGCTGTTGGATTTAAAAAATCGTTAACGGGAATTGTTATAGGATTTTCTTTATTTAAATAGTCAAAAGAATTTAGCTCATGAGTTTTTAAATAGTTAACAAGGATTGATGGTAAGCCACCGTTGTCGTACCAGTACTCTCCAAAGTATACAAATTTATTAGATACCGCACTTTGGAAAAATTTATTTACAGACCAAGTACTGAATACTTTCTTTTTATAGAATTCATCAAAGCAGTAACCATCATAGTTTTGAGCCATCATGTCCAACATAGACTCAATCTGAGTGTCAGTTACTTCTTCAACTCTACATTTGTTCTCATAGGAGGCTGCAAGTGTCAAATAATCAATGTAGTACTTTTTAATCTCATCACGTGTAAAACCTATCATCTGAGAATAGGCACTGTCATTAGTGATATCGTTGATATCAGAGCCAACTGAAAATATCGCTACATCTTTTAATCTAGTGACACCAGTAATTCCTAAGAACTTAATTGCAAACTTATCTTTGATGTTGGCATAAAAGCTTTTGATTTTTTCCTGAAATTGCTTATATAGAGCTTCATTATTGATGTTTGCTGTCATCTGACAGTCATACTCATCAATTAAGATCACGATTTGACGGTTCTCCAATCTTAATTGTTCCAAAAGATGGTCTATGGAGTCTTCAGCTTCTTCCTTCTCTTTATAGGAGGTTACATGATTAAGTTCTGCAAATTCGGTTATTTTAGAATTAAGTTTATTATTAAATTTCTCTAATGAATTTTTATCAAAATTTAAAAAATTCAGTCTTAATACAGGATAGGTAGGTTCTGTCCATTTATCGTAAATCCAAGTACCTTTAAAGTAAGGCTCTACACCTGTTTCAAATAAAGTTGCTATGGTATCTAAGGTAAGAGATTTACCAAAACGACGTGGTCGGGAGATAAAAACTCGCTTTAGTTTGACGAGCTTTGGAATATATTCAGTCTTATCAACATAGATAAAGTTCTCTAAAGTAAAATCTATAAATGAGCCTGTTGAGCTGATATCTTTCATTATTATTCTCCGACCAATCTATGATCGATTATACAGATAAAACCATCAAAATAATCCTGAAAATGATTTTTAACAGCCTAAATCTCCACTTGAATAAGCCTAAAATTTTTTTACTCTCTAATATAAGTTACTAACAGCTCTTGACCTAATAACGTCTGGTAAGATGCTTATACAGATAGTGAGCTAATGGCTTTGCACTGGTTTTGGTAATAGCAAAACCAGACTTTTGAGCAGTTCTTAATGCTTTGATATTATCAAAGGCAGCTAGTGTTGAAATACCATCTAAGTAGCCTTCGTCATAGCATTTTGAAGAGTACTGTCTTAGCTTTACACCAATGCCTTTATCCTGGTACTTGTATTCAACACCGACATAGAGTTCATGTATGACTTTTTGATTTGCTTCTACAGGCTGGAAAAAGAAAAGATCATAAGCTATTACTTTGTCATTATTATCGACAACAATGCTTATAAGCTCTTTTGCTCTAAAGCGGTATAACCAAACTAACCATGGATAGAGAGGTTGTCTGAAAAGTTCTAAATGCAAGTTTTCAATCTGCTTTAGATACTTAGCTTCACCTCGTTTGAAGGTAAGAGTAACCCCCTCTCCTACCTCTACCTGTTCTGTAAGATCACGGCGAATTTTGTAAGCTCTTTTCATGTTAAATCTGATGTTTTTCATATGTACTGCTTTTTCAGCTAATTCATGAAGAAATTGCATATTTATCTCCTAAAAATTCGCACTGTTCTAGAGCAAAAAGAACATTTTAGTAATCTCTTGCATTATTCAATGCTTGTAATTAAATTATAGTTATTAAGTGAATATTTACAAATAAGCTAGCAGATTAACGCTAGTAAAATATAGTTTGAGGAAAATATGAATTTTGTAAAAAGCGCCATTTTAAGTGTTGCAGTTCTATCAGCTGCAAACTCTTTTGCTGATGACAATGTACTAAGAGTAGCAACCGAGCCTTCATTTGCTCCATTTGAGTTTATGGATCAGAAAACCTCTGAACTAATTGGTTTCGATGTTGATATCATCAACGCAGTAGCTGAAGTTGAAGGCTATAAGACCAACATTTCAAGTATGCCTTTTGATGGTCAGATCCCTGCTGTTGTAACTAACCAGATTGATGTTGCAATCTCAGGCTTTACTATTACTGATGAGCGCAAAAAGATTGTTAACTTCTCAGAGCCATACTACGATGCAGGTTTAGGTGCTTTAGTTCGAATTGAAAAGAAAGATGAAATTAAGAAATTAGCAGACTTAAAAGGAAGAAGCATCTGTGCTCAGATCGGTACTTCAGGTGCGATGTTTGCTCAGAAGATTGAAGGTGCTAACGTAACACAGTTTAATACAGCATCAGAAGCTTTCATGGAGCTTAACAAAGGTTCATGTGATGCAACTGTAAACGACAAACCTGTATTAGAGTATTACTTAGCTACCTCAAAAAATGACAAACTCTTTATGATCAACGATAAGTTCACCCAGGAGCAGTACGGTATCGTTACCGCAAAGAACAATAAAGAGTTATCAGATAAGATTGAAGACGGCTTGAAGAAAATCAAAGCCAACGGTACTTATGACAAGATCTACGAGAAGTGGTTTGGTAAAAGAGAAGAAACCAAATAATCTCTAGTTCTTTAAAAACCGTATTAAAAGGTCAGCTTGCGCTGACCTTTTTAGTCTTAAAGGAGAGAAAAGGCTAAGCCTTTTCAAAGAAACTGCGCATCTGAGCTATTGGCTCTTTACCGCGAGACTCTAAAAAGTCTAAAACCTTTAAAGGAGAGGTATTAATAATCTGATCTTCGCCTATATTTGCATCCTTTAAAATTTCCATCACACTCTCAAAATTACCTAAATAATAGCTAATATGAGAATCAGTACCTAAAGATATGGTGGTGCCAATTTTTTTAGCAAGATGTGCAATCTTTACGCAATTCTCATGTGAACCTTTTCTGGTATTAACATCAGATGATGAGTTAATCTCAACTGCTACATTGTACTTTTTAGCAGCTACAAGCAACTCTTCGTAATCACAAGGATATGAGGCATTACCAGGATGTGAAATCACATCTACAAGACCTTTTTCCATGACACTGATGTAGTTTTTTAAGTGCTCCTCTGGATTTGTAGGAGGATTGTTTGGATGGAAGCCTGCTAAGACAATATCCAGCCTATCTCTGTAGTATTTATCAATATCAATAGTGCCACCTGGCATGATATTAGCTTCGATACCACGTAAGACAGCAATACCTTCACAAATTCTTGGAACTACTTTTAAATTACCAAAATGCCAGACATGAGGAGCATCCTCTAGTGATGGACCATGATCGGTTGTTGCAAACATCTTAATACCACACAATTTGGCCTGGTGGACATATTCAACAATAGTTGAATAAGCATGATAACTTGCAACTGTATGTGTATGTAAATCAATTGGAAACTGCATGTTGACTCCCAAATAATCTTGCCTAATCTATTACCGGTATCCAATGCTCTGTCTTATAAGCATCAAAGCAAAGCTTAATTTGCTCAATGGTAGTAGTACCTACTCTTAAATCATCAACAGGGATTTCATCTAATGAAAAGAATCGTCGTTCTAAGGTCTCAGAGTTTTTACTAAACTGCCCCTCCCCCTCTTTACAGATAGTAAAGGCTGCCAAGATATGAAATGGCTGTGAACTCTTATTCCATTTGCTCTTATCGAGCATTGCTACAAACTTGTATGGAGAGACCACCATACCGGCTTCTTCACGAACCTCTTTAGTGGTATTAGAAAAGATTGACTCACTCTCATCGCACCAGCCTCCTGGCATTGACCATTTTGAGTTTTTAGCCTCTTTTACTAAAAGAATTTGACCTTCAGCATTAAAGACTGCTGCTCGAGTATCAATCTTTGGAGTGATATAGCCTTTATCCATACAGATAGCTGCTTTGACCTTTTCTAATGGCTCTTCAGTCATGGTAGCAACCATAGAGGCAGCAATCTCACGCAATCGTTCAAAACGTTCAATATCAAAAACATTCTGGCAATAGGTAAGACCGATCTGTCCTATAGCCTGAATTTCTTTAGCCCATTTGTAGAACTGATAATTCAGATTGTCGTAAGTAAAAATAGCACCTACGATATCCCATGGATTTAAAAAGTAATGAGCTACTTTTACTGAACGTTCTAATCTTGTGCCCCATACAGCTAAACCAAAATCCACACCAGCATCTTTTGCACAGGTAATATCACTTTGTGTATCACCAATAAATAAGATCTCATCACGCTTGGCACCTGTCATCTCCATATACTTTAATATTGAGTCAGGAGCTGGCTTGGGATTTTCTACATCGGATGCGCTAATAGAAATATCAAAATATGGGGTAAGCTCAACCGGCATTGGGGAAGCAAATAAGTTCTCCTTTCCGCCAATTACTCTTGCTCGAGAGGTAATAATGCCAAGCTTTAAACCTTTTTCTTTCAGGTGCTTGATAACTCCCATTACACCATCAAATGGCTTAATTTTATCAGCATATTTTTTTACATTATCAGACCATTCTACAGAGAGCTTTTCAAACTCATCTTCAGAATAGTGAAGCTCTTTATTGGTGTCTTTAGCTGATGATCCCATAAAGCGGGTTAAAGACTCATAGGTTTCATGAGTATTAGGATCAATTCTTTTGACAACATCAAATAAAGCCATGGTATAGGCATATTCAGTGTTGTAGATAGTGCCATCAAGATCAAAAAGAATATGAGAATATTTCTTTAACATGACAGTTCTCCTGATATGCAATTTACAGCTATCACGGTTACTACATTTAAATTTACTGTAAATTTAATCTCAAGATTATAAAGTTTAGCACTGTAAATCTTGGTGTCGTGTTCATTGTCTTTGTAAGCTGGGCGAGGATCTTGAGATAAAGTCTGAGTAATAGCCTCAAGTCTTTTAGGACCTACAAAGGATTCAATATAGTCATCAAGATTGTCTTGATAGACAACCTCTAAAACTTTTGGCTTTTCTTTAGCAAAGCCTCCTTTTGCATTAGGTACTGAGTCCACAAATGGGATATAAGGCTTGATATCAATTACAGGAGTACCATCAACTAAATCTGCACCTTTTACCTCAAGTTTGACCTTACCATTTTCTCTTATCACACGATTGAGTTTTACGATGGACAGCCCCAAACGATTAGGTCTGAATGGTGATCTTGTGGCGAAAACTCCCACAGAAGTATTGCCACCTAATCTAGGGGGTCTTACCTTAGGTCTAAATGAGGTGTATTCAACCCTGTCGAACAAAAAGATCACATGAATATGAGAGAAACCGTCTATGCCGACAAAAGACAGTTCATCATTATATGGAGGATAAAACTCAATTACCGAGAGAGCATCTGGTGCAAGACCAGGCTGTCTTGGAACAGCAAACTTCTCGGCATAGGGTGAATGTATGAAACCAATAGGTTCTATATTGAAACTATTTTGACTTGGTATGCTTTGAGTCATCAACTACTAGTGCATCGGCATAACAGGTAACAGATACTAGACAGGCAGGAGTATTAGTTAAGCGGACACATTTGCCAAACTTAATAGCATTTGCGCCTAAATCAGCTGCCTTAATTCTAGCTTTAGTTCTTGCATCAGTTTCAGTTGCAATCGCATCAGTGTCTTTAATCTGACAAGATACACCTTCAACTAAACCTAATGAGCGGTTTGGCACTTTCTCAAGATCTTCTTCTGAAACTTCTGAAGCATATGAAGGCTTGAAGTACTCTTTGAAATTGCTAGGATCCACATTGGTCTTGAATTCAAAGTTTGAGCATGAGGTTAAAACTAACACAGATGCTGCAAGCAAAGCTTTTGTCAGTAAATTTGAATACATTTACATTCCTAGGAACATGAAAAGGCAGGTTACCCTGCCTTATTTAGTATTAAGCGCTAAAGTGTTCAATAGCGTTTTCGATTCTCTTTAAGGTACGCTCACGACCTACAAGCATCATGGTGTCGCCAATGCCAGGAGACATAGCGCTACCGGTTACAGCAATACGCAGTGGCTGACCAACCTTGCCCATACCAATTTCACGTTTTGCAGCAACATCTTCTAATACTTTATCGATTGACTGAGCATCCCATGAAGGTAAAGCCTGTAATGAAGCTAAAGCATCCTTTAGTACATCAACTGAACCTTCTTTGATCCACTTCTTAACACCAGCAGGATCATACTCAGTGATCTCCTGATAGTAGCAAGCAGCCTTCTGAGCCATCTCTTTTAGAGTATGGGTTCTTTCGCAGTAGTTGCGAACGATTTCCTCAGGAGCAGGACCCTTTGATAAATCAGTAATACCGATTCTGTTTAAGTGCCATATCAACTCTTTAGCTACCTCTGTAGCTGGTAGAGTCTTCATGTAATGAGCATTTAACCAGTCTAATTTCTTAGTATTAAAGCCAGAAGCACTCTTGGTGATTGCATCTAATGTGAATAAAGAAATCATCTCCTCGCGTGAGAAGATTTCCTGATCACCGTGTGACCAGCCTAGACGAACTAAGTAGTTAACTAAAGCCTCAGGTAAGTAACCATCTTCACGATACTGCATTACTGATACAGCACCATGACGCTTTGATAACTTGGTACCGTCATCACCTAAGATCATAGCTAAGTGGCAGAATACTGGAACTGGAGCACCTAAAGCTTTGTACAGGTTAATCTGACGAGGTGTGTTGTTAACATGATCATCACCACGGATGATGTGGGTAATACCCATATCCCAGTCATCAACTACTACGCAGAAGTTGTAGGTTGGGGTGCCATCAGAACGCTGAATGATGAAATCATCTAACTCTGAATTCTTAAACTCAATATGGCCTTTTACCATATCGTCAAATGCTACAATACCGTCATCTGGATTTCTAAAACGGATAACGTATGGCTCATCTGGAGCATGCTCTGAATGATCATCTCTGCAGTGACCATCATAGCGAGGCTTTAAGCCGTTCTTCATCTGCTCTTCACGCATTTTCTCTAAGCGCTCTTTAGAGCAGTAGCACTTGTAAGCTTTGCCTTCTTTTAATAACTGTTCAATAACTTCATGGTAGCGGTCAAAACGCTTGGTCTGATAGTAAGGACCTTCATCCCATTTCAGATCGATCCACTTCATTGACTCAATAATAGCGTCAATAGCTTCCTGAGTTGAACGTTCTCTGTCTGTATCTTCAATACGTAATACGAACTGTCCATTGCAGTGTCTTGCATATAGCCATGAGAATAAGGCTGTTCTAGCACCACCTACGTGTAAGAAACCGGTAGGAGATGGAGCAAATCTTGTTTTAACGGTCATGATTATTTCCCATTTAAAAAATTTGCCATATTTTACCACGACTAAGACAGTCGCGCTCATTAAAAAATGAAATGGGAGGTATCTGCAACTTTCGTTGCAGATACATTGGGGGTTAATAAAGAAATGTTTTAAAAATCGTCTAAGTTTGGCTTTGACGATTTAGGAAATCTCTATTTTGCAGGAGTCTTGAGCTTTGGAATTGAAAGATCAGGATGTTCACCTGACCATGCAGTCTTTTCAGCTACAGCACGTAATGCTGTAAGCTCATCTTCTGAGAGCTTAAAGTCAAAGATATCAGCATTCTGTCTGATTCTTTCAATATTAGAGCTCTTAACTAGAGGTAATACCTCATGATCTAAACAGAATCTTAAGAGAACCTGACCTGCGCTTACCTGATGCTTGATTGCAATTTCCTTTACTACAGGTAAATCAATTAAAGCACCACGACCTAATGGCATCCAGGCTTCAACTACAATGTTATGACGGTGGCAATAATCAACAGCGCCTGTCTGCATGTAACCTGGGTGGAACTCAATCTGATCTACACAAGGTTTAACCTCAGATTTTAAAGCATCAAAGTGATGAGGTAAGAAGTTTGCAACACCAATTGATTTAGTCTTGCCCTCTTCTTTTAACTCAATAAAAGTCTGCCAGGCTTTAGCTAATCTGTCTTCCCATCCATCATCTTCTTCGGTTGCACGTGGCCAATGGATAAGAAGTAAATCAACATAATCCAACTGCAGTTTTTCAAGTGAACTTGCAAGTGAAGCTCTAATCTTTTCAGGCTCTAAATCGTCTTTCCAAACCTTGGTGGTAACAAAGATCTTCTTTCTATCTATGCCTGATAACTTAATGGCTGTACCTAATGCTTCTTCAGTTCCATACAAAGAAGCGGTATCAAAATGTCTATATCCTAATTCAATGGCATGAAGCAGTGTATCGATACCTGCCTGACCTTTGTCAATCTTATAGGTTCCAAAACCTAGACAAGGAATTTTATTGCCATCTAATAATTTGAAGGTGCTATGTAGATCTTTTAGTGTCATTTATTACTCCAAAAGTTTTAATGCAGCTTTCATAAAGGGAAAGTACATAGTTGTGTTTTCCCTTCTACATTTTGTGTGTTATGAAATCGTTGATTATCTAACTCAAAGCGTTAAGTCAAAGTCAGTACGAGCTCAGCTTATAAAGCAAAATTTCTAACTGACTATAGATTGTGATCTTATTTTCACAATTTTTAAGTTCTTACTTTAAATTTTTGAAAATTTGTCACAAATAATTTTCAGAAGTTGCGGATTCACGCACATTTAGAAGTGATGCATGTGGTAGACAGTTTAAAAGATTATTTTTTACAAAAAGTTTTGGTGATGAAAAAGAAGTGTCCAAAAGTTCATCAATTTGATTTACTAGCATAAAACGCCACTAATCAAAATTCTCTAAATTTTTATCATGTATAATTAAAGCAGAACCGATGAATTGAGAACAAGACAATGACAACAAAACAATTCTTACCATTACCATATGGAAAAGATGTCTATAGTGAGCTAAAAGGTAACGGATGCTACTTTGTAGATAAGACACCATATCTTAAAGAGCTTATTGATAAAGATAAGTCAAATGTAATGTTATTTACTAGACCCAGACGTTTTGGTAAGACACTGTTTATGTCCATGGTTGAGTATTTTTTGAAAATAAACTCAGCAAATCCAGGTGACACTACACTTCAGCAAAAGTTGTTTAAAGACACCAAGATATTAGAAGACAGAGAGTTCTGTGCAAAATACATGGGACAGCATCCAGTTATCAGTCTTACCTTAAAAGGTGTTCAAGGAAAGACCTTTAAAGCAGCTTACTATAAATTAGCAGAACTTATTGTAGCAAAAGCTAATGAATACAGTTTCTTAAAAGACAGTCAAAACTTAAACGATAAAGAAAAAGCTAAGTTTGATTTGCTATGTGATGAGATGTATCTAAAAAGAGCAGATGAAGAAGCGCAATCATATGCAACTTCATCCATCATAAATCTTGCAACAATGCTGTATAAGCACTTTAAAAAGCAGGTCTATGTCTTAATTGACGAGTATGATGTGCCATTAGCTAAAGCGCAGGAAAAAGGCTACCATGATGAGATGGTAACTTTAATCTCATCTTTGTTTGATTTCTTTAAAACCATTCCCCAAGATCCTGAGACTGGTGAACAATATGTAAGTAAAGTCATAATGACAGGCTGTCTGAAGGTTGCAAAAAACAGCATCTTTACAGGTGTAAATAACCTATATGTGAATACTGTTACAAGTCAGTTAAAGCAATATACAGGTATGATTGGATTTACCAAAGAAGATACCTATAAGTTCTTAAAAGACTACGAGTTAGATGACTTTGCTCAAAAGGTAAAAGATAACTATGACGGATACAAGTTCTATGACAAAGAGATGTTCTGTCCATGGGATGTGGTAAATTTCATTAAAGACAACTTTGATTTTAAACAGCAGGGGCTGTTGTCAAAAGTAAAAGCAAATAATTACTGGGCAACATCAACCTCAAGTCATGCTGTATATGAATACTTAGGATATTTAACTGATACTGATACCCAAAAGATGCAGGACTTAGTTGATGGCAAGTCAATTAGCTTTAAGTTAAACGATTCCATGAACTATGATTGTTTATCACAACATATACCAAATGATTTCTGGTCATTACTGCTGCATACAGGTTACTTAACTGTAGATTGGGAAAAGACTGATACCTTAAATTCTGAAGACAGTAGCGCAGATGATGTTGCTGTAAAACTGCCAAACTTAGAGATTAAAGATTGTTTTAGAGAAAATATTCAAAAAAGATTTAATAGTTTCTTTAAGAAAGATAATCTTGCTGACAAAATAGCCAATGCTTTGTTTATCGGTGACAGTGAATATGTACAAAGTCAACTGCGTACTTATCTAAAGAAATTCGTATCTATAAGAGACACTGCTACAAAAGCACCAAAAGAAAACTATTACCACGGATTTTTAAACGGTGTCTTTACTAACTGCTCAAACGATTTTTTAACAGAATACCACTCTAACTATGAAGCAGGTGATGGCTATGCTGATATTACTTTTAAAAGTGAATATTCAGAAAAAGCTGTCATTATCGAGATAAAAGCAGCTTCTGTAGGCTCTGATTTAATTCCATTAAGCGAGAATGCAATAAATCAAGTAGAAAATAAAGACTATGCAGTTCCATTCTTGCAAAACAGCATGACTCAAAGTATCTTCGCCTATGGAATTGCATTTTCAGGAAAGAACTGTCTTGTAGCTTGTAAAAAGCTAAAATAGTTACACGCTGTGTCGTTACAGACGTTGATCTCAAATAAGGATGTAGGAACACCTACATTCTTATTCAATTTTCTCTAATTACTTCTCATCTAAATCAAGATTTCTGGTAACTAAAAGACCACCAAAAGTCTGACATACAGGCATGATTTCAAGTTCATTGATATTCATGTGAGCTGGAGTGCTTAAGAGATAATCTACAGTATTAGCAATATCCTCAGGTAAAATTGCTTCAACGTCTTTGTAAACAGCAGCAGCCTTTTCGTTGTCGCCCTTAAAACGTACATTTGAGAATTCTGTATTAGAGCAAAGACCTGGCTTAATTACAGTAACTTTAAGTGCAGTACCTGCTAAATCACATCTTAGATTTCTTGAAAACTGCTCAACAAAAGCTTTAGTACCGCCGTAGACATTACCTCCTGTATATGGCCATGCACCGGCAGTTGAGCCTAAATTGATGATATAACCTTTGTTCTTTTTAACCATCAATGGTAGCAGTTTGTGAGTAATATTGAGTAACCCTTTGATGTTGGTATTAACCATGGTATGCCAGTCTTTTAAAGAGCAGGTAAATGCTTTGTCCTGACCTAAGGCTAAACCTGCGTTATTAACTAAAACATCAATGTTTTTAAACTCATCAGGTAACTTATCTAAGATAGAATCAACTGCTTCAGTATCAGTTACATCAAGCTTTAATGTGAAGATCTGACCTTCATATTTATTTGCTAAGGCATCTAATTTGTCTTGACGACGTGCTGTTGCAATTATTTTGTAACCTTGACTTGCAAGTTTTTCACAAATAGCAAAACCAAAGCCTGCTGAGGCTCCTGTAACTAATACAGTCTTATATAAAGCCATATTTCCTCTACATATTTATGACATAACAACGTAATCAAAATAATCTACCTATATAAGTGCAAAGCTCTAGACAAAGTTATCTTACACAACGCACTCAACAAACTGTTATGCTGTCTTATTTATCAATAGGAGCAACAAGTGAAACGACACCTGACTGCAACGCTTTAAAATAAAAGAGCCAGGACAGACCAGTTGCAATTCCTGAGAGTAGTAAAAAACACCAGGTATGACGACTGATATCTTTAATTTCACTTACTCTGTCAGTAAAAAATACTATGCCCCATGTCAGAAATAAAATTACAGTAGTGCGTAATGTTTCCACATGGTAATGCAGTAAACCGTAAAACAGGTTTTATTTGGATATCGATAATTTCCGATAAAGTGTCCTTTAGAATGTAGAAAACGTGGATTTACCGTAAAAAAGAAAGCACGGATTTACCGCATACATTGAAAGGACACGTGGCTAAGATAGCCCATATTAAGTGTCTTGTCCATAGGTCTAGTTAAAACTCTTGCTTTTTACTATGAGCACTTGCCATATGTTCAATCTGAATAAACTCTGCCAATATAAGTTCTTTCTGCCACTATGTGCGTTGAAGGCGTTCTGAGATCACATCAGCAAACTTATCCAAGCTCTTTTATACAAAATCATTTTCCCCAGCACATTCAACTAGAACTCAATTACCAACAGATCTTTTACTCAGGAACATTAACGCTGTACACCTTAAAATTTAGCCTTCAATCTTATTTTTTTATATACCTATCACCTAACTTATAAGAATTTGCAGATATAATCAGAATATACCCTTATGATCTAAAGAATTATCTAATGACAAAAGGTGATATCTTGAACAGCAAAAATAAGAATATATCGATGCTCGAAGGTACTGTTGCCAACAAAGGCATCGCCTTTGGTACCATTAGCTTCTTAAAAAGAGCTAAAACTGGTCTTGAAAAGACTTCTGTTTCAGATACTAAAGCAGAGTGCGAACGCTTTGAAAAAGCTAGACTTCATGCCATCTCTCAATTGAACGCATTGTATGATGCATCATTAGAAAAACTAGGTGAGCAAAATGCCGTAGTTTTCCAGATCCATCAGATGATGTTAGATGATCCTGACTATGTATCATCTGTTAATAAACTCATTGAAAAAGAACATGCTAATGCTGAGTATGCCGTAACTAAGGTTGCTCACAAATTTGAAAAGCAGTTCTTAGAAATGGATAACGACTACATGCGTGGTCGTGCAGCTGACGTCATCGATATTTCAAGACGTGTTAAAGAAATTCTGATGATGCATGCTGGTAAGCTCAAAAAACATGGTCTTAGCTTTGATAACAATGGTCCTGTTATTCTTGCAACTGATGATTTGGTACCATCAGAGACTGTTCAGCTAGATAACCAAAAAGTTACCGGTATCATCACCTCTAAAGGTTCTACAAGATCGCATACTGCTATCTTTGCCAGAACCATGGGTATTCCTACCATTGTCTGCATCGGTGATGAGTTAACTGAAGATCTTGAAGGTAAAAAAGCCATTGTTGATGGAAATTCAGGTTATGTTTACATAGAACCTGACGAATCAACCATTCTGCGCTTTACCGAAATGAAGAAGACTGACGATGTTCAGCACTCCCATTTAGAAGAATACCGTGGTAAAGAAACTAAGACCCGTTCAGGTCGCAACATTCGTCTTTACGCAAACTCAGGCTCATTAGCTGATATCGATCTTATAAAAGCATCTGATGCTGAAGGAATCGGTCTGTTTAGAAGTGAATACATATACATGCAGGCTCATGACTACCCTACAGAAGAAGAGCAGTTTAAGATTTATAAAGATGTTCTAAAAGGCATGAACGGTAAGAAGGTCATCATCAGAACTCTTGATATCGGTGCTGATAAGACTGCTGAATACTTCATGCTAAAACCTGAAGAAAACCCTGCTATGGGTGTAAGAGCAATTCGTCTTTGTCTTACTAACAGAGCCTTATTTAAAACACAGTTACGCGCTCTTTACAGAGCCTCCGTCTTTGGTAACCTCTCTGTCATGATCCCTATGATTACTTCGGTTGAAGAAGTCATAGAATGCAAGAGAATTATCGATGACATTAAAAAGGAGCTTACTGCTCAAGAACTTCCTTTTAAAGATGATGTTGAATTTGGCATCATGATTGAAACCCCTGCTGCAGCTTTAATCTCAGATGAGTTAGCTCCATTAGTAGATTTCTTTAGTATCGGTACTAATGATTTAACTCAGTTCACACTAGCTGCTGACAGACAAAATGCAGATCTTGGAAGTTATCTAAATCCATACCACCATGCTGTGGTAAGACTCATTGAAACTACGGTTAAAAATGGTCATGCAGCTGGAATTTGGGTTGGTATCTGCGGTGAGCTTGCCTCAGATGAGAAATTCCTAGGAAAATTAATTCAGCTTGGAGTTGATGAAATGTCTGTTGTACCTTCAAGCATTCTTACCCTGCGTGCAAAGATTGCAACTCTCGGCTAAAGGAGATAAATAATAATGCCACAATGTATAGTGATTGCAGATGAAATCACCGGCGGCTCAGCTGTTGGTTCTTTATTAGAGAAAAATGGCAATACAGTTTGCTCTTTAATGAGCACTCGCGGTTTAAAAGATCCTATTACACAAAAGTATGACTGCTTTGTGTATTCAACTAATTCAAGAAATCTTACTGCTCAACAGAGCTATCAAATGGTGTTCTCAGCTGCTAAACTTTTAAAGTCTGATGAAGTAAAGCTTTATGCTAAACGTATTGACCCTGCTATGAGAGGCAACACCTGTGCTGAAACAGAAGCTCTGTTAGATGCCCTAGGTGATCCTGATAGAGTTGCCATTGTAGTTCCAGCTTTCCCAGCATTACGCAGAACCAATGTTGGCGGTTATATCCTAGTTGATGGTAAGCCTCTGCAAAAATCCTTAGCAGGTCTTGAAGATCTGTATCCAGCAGAATCAGGTCGTGTAGCTGACTTATTTACAGAAAAGTTCCAGTACAAAGCAGAACCACTACACTTAAAAGAGTTCTTAAAAGGCACAGATAATCTTGCGCTAAAGATTAAAGAGTTAGCTGATGCTGGTACAAGAGCTATCGTTTTTGATTGCACTTCTCAGGAAGATATCAACAAGATTGCTGATGCGGTGGTGATCTCAAAGATTAAGTTCTTAGCTGTAGATCCAGGTCCTTTTACAGCTACATTAGCCCGTAAGGTGATGAGAACCAAGTCTGTTGCCACCGCAGCCTCAGGTGCGAAGATCTTTGGTATTGTAGGTGGTGTAAATCCTTTAATTTCAGCTCAGGTTGAACTGTTAAGACTTGAAGAGAAAGTTAATATCGTCACCGTACATAATCTTGAGTTATTAGAAGATCAGCAACACCGTAATGCCGAGATTAACCGTGTAGTAGATGAGATCTCCACAAAGTTCAACAACTACACCATCTCATTTGCTGTATCTGACAATATGGAAGTTAACAATCAGCTCTCAGCTGAATATCAGGAAATGCTTTTAAAGACCAACAGAACTCAAACTGAAGCTTTAGATATCATTTCTACAGCTTATGGTCAGATTGTACAGAAAGTTCTTGAAAAACGTCCTGATGTACAGGCTCTTTACACTAAAGGAGCTGAATTTACGGTAGCAGCTTACAGAGAGCTAAAATCTATGGGACTTAAGGTCTTAGGTCAGGTATTGCCTCTTACATGCTACGGTGAGTTAATTGATGGTGATCATGCTGGTCTTAAGTGTGTAACCTCAGCTTCCTCTGCAACAGATACTAATACCATCACAGATAGTATTCAGTACATCAAGAGAAAACTTGCTATCTAAGCAATAGTTATTAAGACCAATAGCATATCTAGAACTCCACCTTGATTTGAGGTGGAGTTTCTGTTTCTCATGATATAAATTCCTGCTGAATTAAGATCAATCTTATCAGAGCAATTTAACTGCTAAATTGAGTTTGCCCAAATATCAAGAATTTGGTACAATTTGCGCTACAAGTTCAGGTGCAACAGCAAGTCTGAATATTTCAAAATGCGAGTGTAGTTCAATGGTAGAACTGCAGCTTCCCAAGCTACTGACGCGGGTTCGATTCCCGTCACTCGCTCCACTTCATAAAAAATTCTCTCCAAGAATTCTAAATATCTTCACAGAGCATGTTGGTTGTAAAAATAAGAGATCGCTTAAAAAGTGTTCTTTAGCTGCTCTTGTTGCAAACAAAATCGAGTACAGACTTATGAAATGAATAAATATGAGCCAGATTGTTTTCTGAACAAAATATTGAATGTAAGAAGAGAAAGAAGACCTTGCATTTGCCAATAAAGAGAGCTTTTATTGCAAACTAATACTGTCCGAAACTCACCTATAATTCACAAAGGGGTAAGGAGCCTATTGAGAACAGTTTTATAATGAGATTAAACTATTGTCGATTTGAAAGTTAATTCTCATCAACAATAGGCTAGTATCTCATTTAGAAATGCTATTTAAGTTTTAACTTATCGAATAAAGATAGCAAGTCCTCGACTTTAGCTACTATTCGTTTTTGCTCTGATAATGGGGGAAGAGGAACTAATAAATTAACCATTGTTTCAGCTGATACTCTAGGCATCTTCATTCAGTAAGTTGCATTGTTAACCGTGAAGTCAATATAACTACTTTTTAACAAATAAAGCAAATACCAATTACATTCCGTCTTATACGACGAGAATGGCACCAACTCTGAAGTACAAATTCCATTTTCAGGTGCGACTAATATCTTTCTTAGATAAGGTCGCAACTTACTATAAAGTAATATCGCCTTTAAAGAACTTTGTTTTATCACCTTTTATTTTTCTTTCAGATGATTGCACTATATTCAGAATTTTGCCTGTACCTTTCTCTATATCTTCAAGATCCAATGACCAAATATTACTGCATATGTCTTTTCCGTTAATTTTAACTTTTGTTTGAGAGTATGTTGTTACATCACCTAATTGGCACCACATCCAACTATTTGGAATATCAAAAGGAATTTCGTCTTCCGCAATTGGAGGTAAAGGCTTTTCTTTCTTTATCTTGCCTTCTTCAATTAGCTTTTGTTTTTCTTTTACGGCAAACAAATAGAACCGATCAGTGTCACCAAAATTGATAGCTCATTTGTTGTCAAAACAGTTAATCAGATCCTGAAGCGAAACCTTACAGGATGTTCTTTATATATGGACCCACTTAAACTTGCAAGTTAACTACAGTATATGATTAACTAACATTTTTTGTGATAACGATCGGCTTCATTTGGTTGCCGTAAAGCTAAATATGAAGAGAGATTTACTATTGAAGTGTAAGAAAAGCCGGACAACATCTCTGCTCTCCGGCTTAAGTTTTAAATAAGACTTAGATTAGATCTTATTTCTTTAAACCTGAATTGATCTGATTGATATGCTCTACTTTTAAGTCACCTTCAGCGTATAACAGAGCTAAACGAGACTCGATGTAGTTATAACGAGACTCAGCAGATTTCTGCATTGAGTCATATAACTTCTGAGTTGCATTTAAAACATCAGTCATAGTACGAGTACCTACATCGTAACCAGCCTTAGTTGCTTTTAAAGCTGATTCTGATGATTTAACTGAGTTCTTATAAGCGGTTACAGAGCTGATAGCAGCATTAACGTTGTTATAGCTGTTGTTTACATTAGTAAGCAGTGAACGGTGAGCGTACTCTAAAGACTCTGATGCAGCGATGTACTGTGCCTGAGCTTTATCAACAGCAGCTGATGTAGCACCGCCATGGAAGATAGGTACACTTAGAGTTAAACCTACAGATTTAGACCAGGCATTGTTATCTACAAAGCCAGCCTCTGGAACATTAGATGTATAGTCAGTGTAACCAGTTTTTAAATTAGCATTTAAGTCTAAGGTAGGCTCATGACCTGAACGAGCTAAAGTAATATTGTCTTTAGCAATATCACGGTTTACAACCTGTTGCTGTAGGGCTAAGTTATTCTCTTCAGCGCTCTTAACTAACTTTGATAAATCTTTATCAACACGAGGAGTATCAAACTTGCTTTCATCAAGTTTTGATAACTGCTCTACAGAAATCTTTCGACCAGTTAAAACTCTGATCTGCTCGTATGAATTGATAAGAGCATTTTCTGCTGCAATTACAGCAGCATTTGATAAATCGTATGCAGCCTGAGCTTCTAACTTATCGGTTTCAGCGATTAAACCTACGTTTAAACGACGCTCAGCTTCAGCTAGCTGACGCTTTAGAGCAGCATTATTAGCCTTTTGGAATTTTAAGGTATCAGCGGCACTTAATACATTAAAGTAAGCATTGCTTACTCTTAAAATTAAGCTTTGCTGTGCATCAGCGTATGCAAGATCTTTTAAAGTTGCAGTTTTTTCTGCAATCGATCTGTTAGCCCATGAGCTATGACGCCAGATCTGCTGAGATAAAGTTAAAGCAGCAGAGCTGTTCTTATTGCTACCACGAGCATTGTAAGCTTTGATGGTATTTGTTCTGGTCTTAGTAATTGAACCTACAACATCAATTTGAGGCAACAGTGCAGCTGTAGCTTCTGTAAGGCCTGCATGAGCTGCATCAGCATCAGCTTTTGCCTGAGCTACCTGAGTATCTTTCTGTAAAGCCTCTTTATAGATATCCATTAAATCTTCGGCATGGGCAGACAAGCTCAGTGAAGTAGCTAAAGCTACAGCAAGAGTAGTAATCTTTAAGTTCATCAAAAACCTCAGTAATTCATCTAATTTTCAATTATTGCAATTATAACAATAGCAACACGAAAATTAGCAAAAAACTTAGTCTCTATTGAGCAACATGTTAAGATTTGTTTGTATTTTTTGAAGGTTTGATCAAGGATTTCAGGAAAAAAGCTAAAACTTAGGTGGTGGAGGTAAACGGGATCGAACCGTTGACCCTCTGCTTGCAAAGCAGATGCTCTCCCAGCTGAGCTATACCCCCACAAAAGAGATGACTTATTGACGTTGGTGGAGCTAAACGGGATCGAACCGATGACCTCTTGCATGCCATGCAAGCGCTCTCCCAACTGAGCTATAACCCCACGTCAAAAAGCGTGAATAATTATATCGAATAAAATTATAACGTCAACAAATTTTTTGAAAAAATTGATTATGATTTGAAAAAGATTGTTTGGAAATCTTAGATGGTGGAGGTAAACGGGATCGAACCGTTGACCCTCTGCTTGCAAAGCAGATGCTCTCCCAGCTGAGCTATACCCCCACAAGAGGAAAGTTTTACATCATCAAGATGGTGGAGGTAAACGGGATCGAACCGTTGACCCTCTGCTTGCAAAGCAGATGCTCTCCCAGCTGAGCTATACCCCCACAAGAGGAAAGTTTTACATCATCAAGATGGTGGAGGTAAACGGGATCGAACCGTTGACCCTCTGCTTGCAAAGCAGATGCTCTCCCAGCTGAGCTATACCCCCAGTCTGACACTTGAACGAACTGGTCTCGTTCAAAAGCCGTTATATTATATAATGAGATTAAAATTCGTCAACTACTTTTTTTTACATTTCTCATAAGATCTTTACAAAACGGCTTTTATATCGAAAAAATATTTTTCTATTTGAGAAAATTCCTGCCCATAAAAGTTTCAGAAATATTTAAAAATAATTCGTTGACATTAGTTAGATATCTAACTATTATTAAGACATGAAATATTTAGCTGTTTTTTACGCATCGCGAATAAGAAAGGCTGGTAATCAATTCTTAACTAATGAATTAGAGAAAGCTGGTCTTAAAGGAATAGTTCCTTCACATGGAGATATTATTAAATGTCTCTTAATGTTTGGTGCTATGTCTATGCAGGAGCTTGCTAAAAAAGTAGATAGAACCAAAGCTACTGTAACAGTGTTAATTGATAAGCTAGAAAAATTAGAGCTTGTTAAAAGAACACGTTCAAGTAAAGATAACCGTGTAACTTTAATTGAGCTGACTCAAAAAGGACTGGACTTTAAACCTGTCTTTGAAAAGATCAGCCACGATTTAAATGAAAAGGCTTATAAAGGTTTTTCTACTGAAGAAGCTGAACTTGTAGAAACTCTTATGGGTCGTATTCGTAAGAACCTTGAATAGATTTTTTGATATAAAAATAGTTAGATATCTAACTACTTTTATAGATACCACTGATTTGGATTTAACGTTATAAATCAACTAACATTGTTTCTATGGAGATATAAAAATGGATCTTTCATTTAAGTTATCAGACAACTCAAAGAAATTAGAGAATTTTGTTAAAGACACCAATGCAACCTTTGCTGATATCGGCTCATTTTCTGATATCGGTTCTTATGAGATGGAGTGCAAAGATGCAAAATTATCCTGCTCTTCAAAATTATTCTTAAAAGATCTTCTTGGTCTTACAGGTTGTGAGATCTCTTTAAACAAGATGACAGCAGGCTCAAAGGCTCCTTTTGCTCACAAGCACAAGGAAAACGAGGAGTTATGGATTGTGCTAAAGGGCACTGGCTCAATTGGTGTTGACGGTAAAGAATATCCTGTAAAGGAAGGTTCTTTCTTAAAGATTGCCCCTGCTGGCGTAAGAACTATCAGTGCAACAACTGATCTAGAGTTCTTATGCATTCAGACAAAGGCAGGCTCTTTAACTGAAAGCACTTTAACTGATGCAGAAATTAAGTAGTAGAAAATAATAAAAACTATGTCTTAACTACATTACCTATCTTATATCTTTGATAAGCTAAACTTTAGCAGGAGCTTGTGCTCCTGCTTTAAAATTTCCACCGTTCAAAAGAAGATCAATACAATAAAAATTACCTCTCTTCTTTGTTTTTACGCAATCTTTGCCCATAAAGTAAAACTCTCTTATTTTGGTTTTCATGAAAATGGCTTTTTCATGTAAAATGAACATCATTTTGTAAGAAGACTTTAAAAATCCTACTTACTACACCTTGAACACATGCACATAGTAATACCTAAGACTGATTAGATAATAATTACTTAGGTATTGCAGATCTGTGGTTTTTCTACAGACAACAACTTCAAAAAAGAGATTGGTTTTACTGGATTTCACTTTCTAACTGGATTTACAAAGTGAATTTATCTAAGTGAATTTATCTTAAGGTTATATACAACACGAGACATATTATGAGTGATACACCATCATTACAGGCTTTATCTCCTCAAGCCATGGTTGAAGCTGCTGAACATCATGTGATGGACAAAGCTTCAAAGAAATTTACAAGAGCCTTTTTATTAGCAATTCTGGCTGGTGCTTCAATTGCTTTAGCTTTCTGCTTCTACACTACAGCTGTTGCAGCTTTAGGTGATGGACCTGGTAAAGTTGTAGGAGGTCTTTTCTTCGCATTGGGACTATTCTTAGTAGTACTGTTAGGTGGAGAGTTATTCACCTCATCTACTTTAACTTTAATTGCCAGAGCATCAGGTAAGATCACCACTGCTACTTTATTAAAGAACTGGGCTACTGTTTATTTTGGTAACTTTGTAGGTGCCATGATTATTGTGCTTTTAATCTTCTTAGGCAGAACCTATATGAACTTCAATGGCAATTGGGGACTTACCATTTTAAATACTGCACTTCATAAGGTTGAGCATGTCTATCCATCAGATGGCTTTGGAGCTGTAGCTTATGCTCGTGGTTTTATTGAAGCTTTATGCTTAGGTATTGTCTGCAACATCATGGTATGTGTAGCTGTATGGTTATCATGGGGTGGTAAGACTGTAACTGATAAGCTGTTAGTGATGCTCTTCCCTATTGGCATGTTCGTAGCATCAGGCTTTGAACACAGTATTGCCAATATGTTCATGATCCCAATGGGTATTGTGTTGCACTATTTCTCAATTCCTGAGTTCATGAATAACATCAACATGGATCATTATGCAGATCTTAATGTAATGCACTTTATCTTCTCAAACTTAATTCCTGTAACCATTGGTAACATCATCGGTGGTGGCATGATGATTGGTTTGTTCAACTGGTTTATCTGGAAGAAAACTAAGTAATTTAAGATTACAAAAAAAAACTATGAAGCCTCTGTCAAAGATAACTGATAGAGGCTTTTTTAAGGGAAGGAGAAAAAAACTTTCTTCTAGAAAGATCATTAAACCTGTTGAGAAAGAGTAAAAGCCATTATCTTAGGATCTGCATTGAAGACAGCAGCTATTCTTAACAGCTCATCCTTTCTAGGCACAATATTGCCATAGTCTCGTGTTTTTATCTGCTCTACAGCTTCATTTAGTTTTTTCCTAGTTTCTGTCTCATCTTTTGCATACTTAACTTCAATGACGATTCTGCGTTTATGCGTTTATTGGTTTCAATCATTAAATCAGCTCTGCCTTTAGCCTGATGAACTTCTGATGATACGTTCTGTTTAGCTCCTAGCAGATAGGCTTTAACATAATTCTGCACTGATGATTCTGAATTTAATGGATAGGCATCATAGGTTACAGTGTTGACCATAGTGTTAAGTAAACTAATGATATCCTCAACATAACCTACATCCAGGATGTTCTCATTAGCATCATTGGTAACATCAATCGTCCCTTTAAAGAATTTGGCTGCTAAAAGCTTATTTAAAGCTTTATAGATCTCTCCATTTGGAATACCTAAAGCAATGATATTAGAATCATTAAGTGAAGAACGTAATGTTAGATATCCTGTTTGGCACATCAGTACATTCTGATCGATCGTGGTTAATGAGGTTGGATTTTTAAAGTCATCATCCGTAACTTTTAAACTCTTATTTTTATCTAAGTAATCAAAGATATTCAGTTCATGTGTTTTTAAATAGTTAACTAGGATTGAAGGTAAGCCACCATTGTCGTACCAGTACTCTCCAAAGTATACAAATTTATTAGATACCACACTTTGGAAAAATTTATTTACAGACCAGGTACTGAATACTTTCTTTTTATAGAATTCATCAAAACAGTAACCATCATAGTTCTTGGCAAGTCTATCTAACAAAGATTCAATCTGAGCTTCGGTTACGTTATCTACAGTGCAGTTATTCTCATAGGATGCTGCAAGCTTTAAATAATCGATGTAGTACTTTTTTATCTCATCACGAGTAAAACCAATCATCTGAGAATATGGGCTGCAATTAGTAATATCGTTGATATCAGAACCAATTGAAAAGATTTCTACATCTTTTAATCTCGTGACACCTGTAATACCTAAAAATTTAATAGCAAACTTATCTTTGATGTTAGCATAAATTCTTTTTATTTTTTGCTGGAATTGTTTATAGAGTTCATCATTATTGATGTTAGATGTTAACTGATAGTCATACTCGTCTATGAGGATCACTATTTGACGAGTTTCTTCTTCTAGTTTTTCAAGAAGACTTAAGATTGAGTCTTCAGGCTCTGTTTTTTCGACATATCCTTTAACGTTAATCTTATTGGCAAATTCAGAAATTATTGAATTTAATTGCTTTTTGAATAAATCCAAGGAGGAGTTATCTAAATTCAAAAAACTCAATCTGAATACAGGATAGGTAGGCTCTGTCCACTTGTCATAAATCCAGGTGTCTTTAAAGTAAGGTTCAACACCTTTTTCAAACAGTGTTCCAATGGTATCTAAGGTAAGAGATTTACCAAAACGACGCGGACGGGAGATAAAAACTCGCTTTAGTTTGACGAGCTTTGGAATATATTCAGTCTTATCAACATAGATAAAGTTCTCTAAAGTAAAGTCCACAAATGAGGCTGTTGAGCTGATATCTTTCATATGTATTATTTCCAAACCCACTTTGAAGATTATAGCCTGAAAAGGTATATCTTTGACTTTAATAGTGGCAATTTGTGCAAATATTGAAGACGTTAAAGCGGATTTTCAGAAATTTCAGATGGCAGATTAGATTACTTATTTTGAGCCTTATTAATAGCCTTTAAAGAACGCTCATTGAAGATAGTGTTCTCCATAGACTCCAACATCTGATTTTTAGGTTCAGGCATATCCTGATAGATAAGAGTAAAGAGGAGAGCTCCTGCCATCATAAAGATGCAGACAGCCATGAGCACGCCTTGAGAGTGGATGAAGCGGTTAAAGAAATAGATACCTAACATTAAGGCAGTGATCTGCACAATAAAGATTAGAGTTAAACAGAATTCACGACCTTTTACAGGTAACAGCTCAGGTAAAATTAAGAATAAGAAAGTGCACAAAAAGATCACTGATGATAAGCAGAAGATCAGAAGACATACTGACATTAAAACAGGACCTACCATAGCACTGCCTGTAAAGTACAAAAAGTAAATACCAAAGAGCATTACTTCATTGATAGTACATGAGATTAACAGAATTCTTCTGTGACCAATCTTATCTGCCATGAGGCAAGTTACAGCACATCCTATAAATACCGCAAAAAGGATAGACTTTAGCATTAAGAAGTTAATCTCGTACTTCTCATTTGGAGTCAAAATTCCCAAAGCAGCTTTAAAGTATTTTACAATCTCTAAAGACATATACGGAATAATGGCAAAGCCAGAGAGATTAGCAACAATCACAATGAATAAGAAGAACCAGACGATTGCTCTGAATACAGAGTTTCTAAAGAACATTGTAATGCCTCTGTCATCGCCTAATACACACTCATTGATAGCAGCTAACTCACGAGCAGCCTCTGAGGTTGAATTTCGAAGTCTGATAAGCTCAGTTAAAGCCTTATCACTTGAATCTGTTAAAGCCAGCCAGCGTGGACTCTCTGGCAGTCTTAAATAAGAGACAATCACTACAGGCAAAGTTGCTGCTAAAAGACATACCACCACTAAAATATCGTTTCGTGGAATGATGTCTTTTAAAAGAACGGAGATTAAAAAGCCTAGTACAACAAAAGTAGGTATTAAAAGGCAGCAAGTACCACGCTTTTCTTTTGAAGAGAGCTCAGTGATGTAACAGATGGCTGAGATTAGATATACGCCACTTGAAACACCCACTACGAATTCGGTGATAAACAGAGTACTGAAGGTTGGAGCTAGAATTGCAGTACACTGGCCTATCACACCAAAAGAGAAACTGCCTATTACAGACTGAACACGACCGGTGTCATAAACCAGTCTTCCGCCTAAAAAGACCCCGACAAAAGAACCTAACATAAAGGTGTTGACCATGCTGTCGATATCGTAGATCTCAAGCATAAAGATATTAATAAGTCTAACCTTACTTGAGAGCATAGCTCCTAAGTTAAAGCCAAATACAGTAGCCATACAAGCTACAAGTAATATGTAAAAATAGACTGATTGATAACTATGAGCTATCTTTTTTATCTTGGTCATTGAAATGTCAGGATGGTAAATTTACTGCAGTAATTGTAGTTTGTTTCTAAAAAAAATGCGACAACTTCCACAATTTTTCTGAAAAAAATTTTTTTCATGGTTTTACGATTTTAATGAAGTTATTTTGTGTACAAAATTTCGTAATAAAAGTCTAAAAAGCACATTTTAGCTACTTTGCTGTTAACAATGGATATTTACGTATTGTAACTTTCAGAAAATATTTGCAGGCATCTACTTTTTACAGGTCACTTTTATGATCACATCAAAAAAAAATATAGCTCTTCCCTGTAAGTTGACTTTAACTTGATGTAATGTCTCGCACAAAGAACTAAATATCACCATTAAATAACAACATGGAAAGAACTACTATGATGTTTGTAATGATAAAAAGATCCTGTTTAAGACTTTTCGTTCTTCTGCTTTCTCTTTACCTTCTCAGTGCACAAAACATAGTTTATGCTTTAACTTTCAAAGCAGATGGCTTTTCAGTTACTACAATTGATGATACTACCTTTGCTCGCATGAAAGGTAAGACCTATAAAGATAACTGTACTGTGCCCTTATCAGAGCTAAGACACGTAAAAGTGCTTTATAAAAACAAAGCTAAGCAGACCTTAAAAGGCGAAATTGTCTGCAACAAGCATATTGCTGATGATGTAGCAGAAATCTTCTATGAATTATATAAAGCAAATTATCCTATTGAAAGAATTAGACTTATGGATGATTACAATGCTGATGATGAAACTGCAATGAGAGATAACAATACATCATCATTTAACTTTAGATTCATCTCTCACTCTACAAAAGTATCAAAGCACGGTTTAGTTTTATCAGTTGATCTTAATACACTTTACAATCCATTTGTTTTAACTGTTGATGGTAAGTTACATGTAGAGCCTGCAACTGCACTAAAGTATGTAGATAGAAGCAAAAACTTTGATTATAAGATTGATGAGAACGATCTTGCCTACAAGCTCTTTATACAGCACGGATTTGAATGGGGGTGGTCACTGGAAGGCTCGTAAAGATTATCAGCACGTTGAATTGCCTGATGATAAAGTAAAAGAACTTTACCCTAATAACAAATAACCAAATCAAAACTAAGATAAAGCATCTTAGTTTGTAAATAAAAGCCACTGAACTCTTGCCTTTTTAAAGTTCAGTAGCTTTATTGATGATAAGAGCTAAAACTTAGTTTCAGTATGTTTTTACTGCTGAACTTTTAGCTCTGCCCTTGCCTTTTCAATATCAGCAGGATTGATGTTTACAGATTCTTTTCTCTGAGCCTCAATCAATTCACACTTTTTCACATCTTCCATACCTTTTTCAGCAGACACTTCATGGATGCTAGAGCCGCCTACAAATACGCCAAATTTGATGTTCTGTCGCACAAAGTAATTCTTATTAGCTTCAGTGTTAATTAAGATCTCATTATTACCAAACTCCGATTCAGTTGAAATTACGTGTTCACCCGGCTCGATTTTTTCTACTAAGAATGAACAACGCTTTAAACGACCAACATACAAGCCATCAATCCAGATCGCTTTCTTTAAAGCAGATCCTGCAATGTGACCTGGTCTGTAAACATAAAGCTGACTCTTTGAAGAGTCATCGATTGTAAATTCTTTTGCTTTTGCGCTATCAGCATCAGATGCTAAATCTACAGAAGCACAGCCTGTAAATAACCAGGCAACAGATAGACATAGTAAGAGTAAATGTTTCTTCATAGTGTTTCTCTATTGCTATAAATGGAGGGGTTATTGTACTTAATATATGCTTCTTTAGATGTGATTGAGTTAATAATCCTGTAACATACAGGTATTTTCAAAAAAGCAAGAAAGACTTTTTAGAAAGTGTTTACAGGATATAAAGTAAAGCTCATTGAGAATGATCCTAATAGTCCTTTTTTCTTGTATAAAAAGGTTGTGAGATTTAAAATACACCTAGTATTTTTAATGGAGAATTACAGTGTTTTCTCAGACATGTATCAATGCCGGAGTTAGAGTTTTAAAAGAAGAAGCTCAAGCTCTTTTAGATCTTGTACCAACAATTGGTGACAGTTTCGTTAAAGCCTGTCAAATCATGATGGACACCAAAGGCAAAGTAATTTTAACTGGTGTAGGTAAATCAGGTCATGTAGCAACCAAGATTGCATCTACCTTAGCAAGTACCGGTACTCAAGCTTTCTTCGTACAGGCAGGAGAAGCTGCTCACGGTGATTTAGGTATGATTGGCAAAGATGATACTGTAATTGCTATCTCAAATTCAGGCGAAGGCTCTGAATTAAAAGTTTTAATTCCTATTCTAAAACGCCGTCAAATTCCTTTAATCGCTATTGTAGGTAATGTCGAGTCATCTTTAGGCAAAGCAGCCAATGTCACTTTATCTGCTCATGTTGAACGTGAAGCCTGCCCATTAAACTTGGCTCCAACATCTAGTTCTACAGCAGAACTTGCTATAGGCGATGCTTTAGCTGTAGCTTTAATTGAAGCTCGTGGTTTTACAGAGCGTGATTTTGCCATGAGCCACCCAGGTGGTGCTTTAGGTCGCCGTCTTCTGGTTCACTGTCAGGATGTTATGCACAAAGGTTCAGAGATCCCTGTAGTCAATGAAAGAGTAAGCCTTAAAGATGCCTTATTTGAGATGACTCAGAAGACATTAGGCTTTATCTGTATTGTTAACGACAACCATGAATTAGTAGGTGTCTATACAGATGGTGACTTAAGACGCTCACTTGAAAAAGGCGCTACTATCAAAGATTGTATTGCTACTTTAATGAGTAAAAATGTCCGTGGTATTGTAAAGCAGGAAACTTTAGCTGCTGATGCTCTTGCCATGATGCATAATCTTAAGATCAATTCTTTAGTTGTAACTGATGATAACAACCACCCAATCGGTGCATTCAACCTTCATGATTTAATGCGTGCAGGTATTATCTAATTACATAAACTTACAAAGGAACTTTTATGAGCCAAGATTTAAAGACTTTATTTACAGGAAAGGTTACTGTTGTAGGCGATGTAATGCTCGACAGCTATTGGAAAGGTCCAAGTAGCAGAATTTCCCCTGAAGCACCTGTTCCTGTTGTAAAAGTTCAGGATAAAGAAGAAAGAGCAGGTGGTGCTGCTAACGTTGCAATTAACATTGCTTCATTAGGTGCTCCTTGTAACCTTGTAGGTATCGTCGGTGAAGATAAGAATGCAGAAATCTTAGAGAAGATTATACGTAATCATGGCATCAGCCCTGATTTTGTACTAACTGATGAGCATCCTACCATTACCAAGCTTAGAGTTTTAAGCCGTAATCAGCAGTTACTGCGTTTAGATTTTGAAGACTCATTTTCTGATCTTGATGAAAGCAAGATCTTAAAGTCTTTTGAAGACTCAATTAAAGATTCTAAAGTTGTGATCTTCTCAGACTATGGAAAAGGATCATTGTCTAGCGTCTCAAAAATGATTGAGATAGCAAATAAAAAAGGTATTACTACTTTAATCGATCCTAAAGGCACTGACTTTGAAAAGTATTCAGGTGCTACTTTATTAACACCTAATATGTCAGAGTTTGAAGCTGTAGTAGGTAAAGTAAAGAACGATGACGATCTAGAGCAAAAAGCTTTAGCTTTAATTGAAAAATGTAAGCTAAAGATGCTCTTAGTTACCCGTTCAGAAGATGGTATGTCTTTAGTAAGACCTGGTTTAAAGGCAGTACATCTTCCTACCTATGCGCGTGAAGTTTACGATGTAACAGGTGCTGGTGACACTGTAATCGGTACTCTAGGTACCTGTTTAGCAGCAGGCTTGGATATCGTTACCGCCTGTGAATATGCAAACTGTGCAGCAGGTATCGTCGTAGGTAAGATTGGAACTTCTACAGCCTCTCCTGAAGAGTTAATGAGTGCTTTAGGTAAGAGCTCTTCTAATACTGATGAAGGCATCGTCTCTGAAGAAGAACTGTGCAAGCTAGTACGCAGATTACAGAGTGAAGGTCAGACTATCGTCATGACTAATGGCTGCTTTGATATCATCCACCCTGGCCATGTAACCTACTTAAAGCAGGCTAAAGCCTTAGGAAATAAACTTATTGTAGCTGTAAACTCAGATGCTTCTGTATCGCGCTTAAAAGGACCTACTCGTCCTATTAACAGGCTTCAAGACAGAATGACTGTACTTTCAGCACTAGGCAGTGTTGACTATGTAGTTTCTTTTGATGAGGATACTCCACAGAAACTTATCTCAAGAGTATTGCCTGATATCTTAGTTAAAGGCGGTGACTACAAGGTCGAAGAGATTGCAGGACATAAAGAAGTATTAGCAAACGGCGGTAAAGTTATCATCATTCCATTTGTGGATGGTTGCTCTACTACTTCAATTGTTAAAAAGATCAAAGCTCAAAGTTAAGTATTAACAGGAATTTAAAATGGCAGAACAGTCATTTACCATAAATCCAGGTATTACCGAGATCAACTACCCTACAGCTCGTGCTCTAATTGATTCTGGACAATGTCTGTTAATTGATGTCAGAGAAAAAGAGGAATATGACAATGGTTTTATTCCTCCTGCTGTGAACCTGTCTGTAAACGACATCAATAAGGAAACAGTTTCAAAGATCGCACCTGATGTAGCTAAACCTATCATCATCTACTGCAGAACAGGCCGTAGAACCAAAGATGCCGCTAAAAAATTAGTAGCTTTAGGTTACTACTACGTACTTGATATGGGCGGTATCATGAACTGGCCATATTCAATTACATATCCTTAAAGCTGAACGCTACTGTTTATTAGCAGGTAAGATAGAGGGATGATAGCAAAAAGATTCAATGGATTTTAAAGAGTTCCACCAATCATAAATCAGCCTCAGCCATTGAACCTTTACTAAAGACAGATCGCCCAAACTCTCTCATAATGTCAGAGCTTAGTTAATTTGTCATCAGATCTGCTCACAAAAAAGTCTATATACCAACTCTAATAAAATCTAATTTTATAGTTCTCAATAAGATCGTTTAAAAAAGACCATAAAAACAGATCACATTAACATACCACATAAACAACTCTCACATACAACTCCCCTAGCATCCAGAGCTTTCAATATAAAATCACTTCAACACAGGAGAGATTATTCTGTAAAAGAGTTGCTGAAAGAAAAGTAAAGTTAAGTAAGGCATTACTCCTAAGTACTTTCCTGTTTTGGATATTCCTTAATTTCGCATGAGTGTTGCTTGGTTTTAGAGTCGTAGTTAATGCCGATTAAAAGAATGTTGTCAGTGTACTCTTTTACTCTTGAAACATAGTCTCGCTCTTTTATCTGCTCAAGGGCTACCTTTGCACTTGCATCCTTTTTAAGCTCAATAATTAAGGCTGGTTTATCTTTTGCATTAGCAGACATTGGTAGATAAACAATATCAGCAAAACCTTTTCCAGTTGGAAACTCATTTAATGGTGCTAGGTAATCTCTTTCAGTTGCAAGGTATGCCATTAAAACCACATAACGCAAAGCACTTTCATTGTTGTACTCAAGAGCCGGTACTTTATCCTCATGAATTTTTGAAAGTAGAGCAGCTACTGTTTCTGAATCTTTATTGTAAGTAGCTGCCACTACTTGCTCTGAGAGCTTTAAAGCAGTCTCAAATTTAGGCCAGTGATTTTCTTTTACTGAATTTAAAAGTTCTACTCTGGTTTCCTCATTAGGAACATAGATAGTTGCATCTGCATCGTCATAACCTAAGTAGCCTAAATGAACTAGATAAATATAGATTGCTACTTTATTTTTGAATTTAAGATCTGCTGTATTGAAACTTTTAATCTCAGGTCGAGAAATTGAAATGGTACTACCGGAGCAGAGTCTGATAATGTCGTCTTTTAATCCTTCAAAATTCTGATTGATGGCTTCTGTTACAATGCCGTAAGCTGATGTGTACGACCAGTAGCTTTGGAATTCCCTACGTGTTATCAGTTTTTTGATTGAATTTGGATTATAGATTTCATATTCGCCAACTTTATAACCGTTATACCAGAATTTGGCTGTTTCAAAATCAAGCTGATATTTTTCACACAATGTCTTTACTTCATTCTCTGTAAATCCATAGTATTGAGAGTAGTTACTTGATTTTAATATTGTATATTCATTAAAGTTGTTTAAAGCTGACTGAGTGTTGTACCTTGCAATAGGTAAAATACCTGTCATATAAACTAATTCAACAAAATTCTCTCCAACGCCTTTAAACAGAGCTCTTAATAGGTTAATAAAATTCTCATGTAGATTTGAGTTATTGGGGTATTCTCTAAAGACAAAATCCCACTCATCAATAATAAAAATAAATCTCTTGCCTAAGCAACGAATAGCTTCAGGTAAGGAATAATCCTTATCTTTTTTAAAGTACTCAGGATAGGTATCTTTTAATTCTGAAACAACATCAGTATTTAAATTCTCAAGATACCTGATTCCATTGTCTTTGTTATCAGCAAATTCTGTCATATCAAGATAGATAACATCATGCTGATTTAGATGCTTTTCAAAGTCTGGAGAGGATGCTATTTTTAAATCAGAGAATAATGCCTTTGAATCACAGCCTTTTGAGTAGTAAGCATTAAGCATTTTTACCGTAACGCTCTTACCAAAACGTCTTGGTCGTGTGACACAAATAAAACGTTCTTCGGTGTCGATAACCTGATTAGTTAAGGTAATTATCTCTGACTTATCTACATACTCAGAGTTTCTTACTATTTGAAAAAGGCGATTATCAACATTGACGAACATAAAAGACTCTCTTGAATTAACAATCATATCCATGTTTTGCCATCCCCTTTATTATATCAAGATAAATAATTAAGATGCTTATGCTCTCACGTGTTTTGAAAGTACTTGCTTAATTAGTGACAAAAAATGCAATTTTTAGAGAGATTTTATAAAAAAACTTTTATAAAGGGCTTGTATAAGCTGAGAAAGGAAAAATCAGAGTTATGTAAGGAAATGCGTTGCGCAGAGAATCGTGCTGAGGATATGGTGAAGACTTGGAATATCTCCAATTCTGTTAACTTCTTTTGTTAAATACCCTCTTTTAAGATCTAATTTGCGCTTTCAATAGTATAAGCAAAATAAAAGCCCCCGAACCAGTTTCTAGTCCGAGGGCCTTTAAGCTTTAATTAAGACTTAATTACTTAGTCTCAACATCTAAGCTCTTTAAGTTCCAGATGTCACGAGCATAATCGTGCATTGATCTGTCTGAACTGAAGATACCCATAGTTGCAGAGTTGATCATTGCAGCCTTTGCCCAACGTGCCTTATCCTTGAACATCTGCTGAGCTCTCTGATGAGCATCCTTGTATGAAGCAAAGTCTGCTAATACTAGGAATGGATCGCCTAAGTTCAACAGTGAGTTCTTGATTGATGATAATGCACCTGGCTCACCTGGTGTAAAGTAATCAGTATCTAACCAATCAATGATTGACTTTAACTCATGGTTTGCATTGTAGTAATCCCATGAATTGTAGCCTCTAGCCTTTAATTCCTGAACTTCTTCAACTGATAAACCGAAGATGAAGTTGTTCTCGATACCAGCCTTCTCAACGATTTCGATGTTTGCACCGTCCATAGTACCTAAGGTTAAAGCACCGTTCATTGCAAACTTCATGTTAGAAGTACCTGAAGCCTCATAACCTGCAGTTGAAATCTGCTCTGAGATATCAGCAGCTGGAATGATCTTCTCAGCTAAGCTTACGCGGTAGTTAGGTAAGAATACTACCTTTAACTTGCCCTTGATTCGTAAGTCGTTGTTGATCTTGTTACCAACAGCATTGATAGCGTAAATGATGTCTTTAGCTAGGGTGTAAGCAGGAGCTGCCTTTGCACCGAAGATAAATACCTGAGGTACGATATCCTGATCAGGGTTCTCTAATAAGCTCTTGTATAGAGACATGATGTATAAAAGATTTAAGTGCTGTCTCTTATACTCGTGAAGACGCTTTACCTGAACATCGAACATTGCATTAGGATCGACATCAACGCCTACTAATTCCTTAATGGTCTTAGCTAGAACTACCTTGTTCTCATACTTAATCTTCATGAAGCGATCTTGGTAGTCTTTCTTATCAGCGTAGTCCTTTAACTTATCACATAAGTCTAAGTGTAAAGGCCAATCCTTACCGCTAACCTCGTTGTATAACTCTGCTAAGCCCTTGTTGCATGCTAATAACCAACGACGTGGAGTTACACCGTTTGTTACGTTGCAGAACTTGGTAGGCCATAACATGTTGTACTCAGGGAACAGATCCTCTTTAACTAACTTAGAGTGGATCTTAGCAACACCGTTAACCTTGCCTGAAGTGATTACGCACAGGTTAGCCATACGAACCTTACGGCATGGACCTTCTTCAATGATTGAAAGCTTTGCCTTCATCTCATTGTTACCTGGCCACATGTGCTCAACGATACCGTTTAAGAAGCGGTAGTTGATCTCATAGATGATCTGTAAGTGACGTGGTAATAACTTCTCAAAGATGTATACAGGCCACTTCTCTAATGCTTCTGGTAATAGAGTGTGGTTGGTGTAGTTAAAGGTCTTTGAGGTGATATCCCAAGCTGCGTCGAATGATAAACCTTCCTCATCGATTAACAATCTCATTAACTCAGGGATTGCAATGGTAGGATGAGTATCGTTTAACTGAATAACGATCTTCTTTGCAAACTCTGAATAATCATGGTGATGTGAACGGTTGTAACGACGTAAGATATCACGTAATGAACATGCGCAGAAGAAGTACTGCTGAGTTAAACGTAATTCCTTACCTGCCTCAGTTGAGTCGTTAGGATATAGAACCTTTGAAACAGTCTCTGCTAATGACTTCTCAGCCTGTGCATCAACGTAACCACCTGCGTTGAATACGTCCCAGTTGAACTGCTCTGTAGAACGTGACTCCCACAGACGTAAAATTGCAACTGAAGAACCACGGTAGCCAACTACAGGGATATCCCAAGGCACACCTTTGATGATGTTAGATGGATGCCATACTGAGCTTACAGTGCCATCAGGTGCGGTCTGTGTATCAACATAACCACCTAGTGGTACGTTCTGAACTGACTCTGGACGGCATACTTCCCATGGACAGCCGTACTCACGCCATGAATCTGGACGCTCAACCTGCTTGCCGCCACGGATTTCCTGACGGAACAGACCGTTCTCATAGTGAATACCATAACCTACACATGGGTAATTGCAAGTTGCAAGTGAGTCCATGAAGCAAGCAGCTAGACGGCCTAAACCGCCGTTACCTAAAGCCATATCAGGCTCTTCTTCACAAACTTCATTGATATCAAGACCAAGTTCTTTTAATGCATCACGTGCAACATCGAACTTCTCTAGGTTGGTCAGATTGTTGATTGTCAATCTGCCCATTAAGAATTCTGCTGATAAATAGTGAACAGCGCGGGTGTCATTCTTAGCATGAGTTTCTTGGGTATCGGTTAGACGACCGAAGATATCCTCGTTGCAAGTTGCTACTACAGCCTGCCACCAAGCTAATTTGCTAGCCTTTGCTGGAGAGGTACCAATTGTGGTACGCAGATGATTTAAAACTGACTCTTTGAACTTCTCTACATTTGCTTTGTAGTCAGTTGCAGATGCAGTTACTTTGCTGTTACTAGTTTTGGTAGCAGCTTTCTTTGGGGTATTTTTAGTTACCATAAAATAATTTCCTCATTAACTCCCAGTGAAGTCATTATAACAGAGCAAAAAACGCTGTTCATATTCTGATTATTACACAATATTAAACTTAAAACTCAATTTTTAGAATTTTAGTTCATCTGGAATTGGTAAATTCATATCCAGATCACGTGGTCGCTGTTTGCTCTTTCCTTCCTTGAAAGATTTCATGCCCATTACCCAGGCTAAAACCTGAGCTACAGCCTTAAATAAGCCTCGTGGGATTTCACAGTCAAGATCGGTTGTATAGTATAAAGAACGGGCCAGAGGTGGCAAAGGGATGACAGGAACTTCAGATTCTCTGGCAATTTCCTTAATTTTTTCGGCAATCTCATCTACACCTTTTGCAACTACTAGTGGCGCAGTAGTGCCATTAGGATCATATTTTAGTGCTACAGCATAATGAGTAGGGTTAGTTACAACCACATCAGCCTCAGGGACTTTCTTCATCATACGACGGGCTGCCATCTGATATTGAAGCTGTTTAATCTTACCTTTAATCTGTGGGTTTCCTTCAGTATCCTTAAATTCATCTTTAATTTCCTGCTTACTCATACGCAATTGTTTGATGTAGTTCCATTTTTGGTATGGAACGTCAAGTAAAACAATTGGACAGAGTGAGCAGACAATAATCACCATGAACTGGAACAGAAGTTTTATCGCCTGACGAATAGAGCCTATAGGATCGATATAAGATAAGCTCATAACCTCAGCCATACGGCCAGAGAGAGCAAAGTAACAGAACGATCCGATGAAAGCTACTTTAAAGATACCTTTTACAAGTTCTACGATAGCGTTTAGTGAAAATATTCTGCCAATACCTTTAATTGGATTTAATTTACTGAATTTTGGTTGTAGGGCTTCTTTAGAGAAATTGTATCCACCAATAAAGATTGAGCCTGCAATTGCGCAGACAAAGACTACAAAAGAAATACCAATTAAGGGAATTGCAATATCTAAAAGATTTTCGACAAAAAGACGCCGACTCTCGTCTTCAGAAAAGATTTGTTCTCGAGTTAAGGTAAAACTGTTTAACATGATCTGGCGCATGCCCTTTCCTAAAAAGGAGGAGAATGCCCAGATAGATAAGACACCTGCTAACAGAACAAAGAAAGTTCCTGCCTCTTTAGAACGAGGCACCTGGCCTTTCTTTCTGGCGTCGTCTAGTTTTTTACTAGTCGGTTGTTCTGTTTTATCGTCGGTATCTGCCATAGGCTAGTCGATCATCTCTGCTTTATCGCCGTTATCCTCAATCCACTGACGTCTGTCAGCTGCTCTCTTTTGAGATAACAGAAGATCCATAATTGCAAAGGTATTCTCATCAGCTTCTGAAGTTAAGGTTAACTTTTTTAAACGTCTTGATTCAGGTGCTAAGGTAGTTTCACGTAGCTGATCAGGGTTCATCTCACCTAATCCCTTGAAACGCTGGATCTTAATATTGTCCTTTTTAATACCTTTTCTTAAGAACTGTTTTTGCTTTACGTCAAGTTCAGCTTCATCGATTGCATACTCTTTGTATTTGCCGGCATCAATTCTGAATAATGGAGGACATGCTACATAGATATGACCTTCTCTTACCAGTCTTGTAAAGTGTTTTACAAAAAGACAGCATAAAAGAGTACCAATATGCAGACCGTCACAGTCAGCATCAGCTAAGATGCAGATCTTGTCATAACGAAGACCATCTAAACTATCAGCATCAGGATCTACTCCGATGGCAATAGAGATAGCGCGAATTTCTTCAGACTCCATAGCCTTAGCAGCTGAAGTCTCCCAAGTATTTAAAATCTTACCGCGTAAAGGCAGGATTGCCTGATAGCTTGAATCTCTTGCCTGACGGGCAGAGCCACCTGCTGAGTCACCCTCTACAATAAAGAGTTCGCAACGGCTAGGATCTGATGAGGTGCAATCGGTTAGTTTGCCTGGAAGAGCAGGTCCACGAGAGGTCTTTTTACGCTCTACAACTTTAGCTGTACTTTCTCTGTATTTAGCAGCTTCAATAATGGCATTAGCAATAACTTTTGCGGTATTAACATTTGAGTTTAACCACAGAGAGAATCTGTCAGAAACAATACCCTGTACAATTGAAGCAATATGACGAGATGACAATTTCTCTTTAGTTTGACCTGCAAACTGAGGGTCTCGCATCTTTAAAGATAAAACGTATGAACAGTGTGACCAAACGTCATCTGCTGTAATTTTTAAATTACGTGGTAAAAGATTTTGTAAATCACAAAACTCTTTTATAGCATCAGTTAAACCTGCTCTAAAACCGTTGACATGGGTACCACCTTCAACAGTTGGAATTAAGTTTACAAATGACTCACCGATGGTATGAGCACCTGTACCTTCTAACTCCCAAGCTACAGCCCACTCTAATTCCTCATCCTCGCCTTTTACTTCTCCAAAGAATGGCGGATTAGGTTCAATGGTTATGCCTTCTGTTTGAGATAGCATGTAGTTTTGTAAGTTACCATTGTAAGACCAGCTCTCAGTGGTGTTTCTAATCTTATCTTCAAAATTGATGGTAAGACCTTCACATAAAACTGCTTTTGCTTTTAAAAGATGTTTTAGTAGAGCTACATTAAACTTTGGTTCATCAAAATATGGCTCATCTGGCCAGAAGTGTACAGAAGTACCGGTATCCTTTTTTGCGCAAGTGCCAATTTGTGTTAATTCTTGAGTTTTATTTCCACCTTCATAGGTAATTTGATAGACAATACCGCCTCTTTTTACGGTTGCAATTAGCTTCTTTGACAAAGCATTTACAACAGATACACCTACACCGTGCAGACCACCTGAGAATTTGTAAGAATCTGAATTAAACTTACCGCCTGCGTGTAACTTAGTTAAGATAAGCTCGATTGCTGGGATTTTTTCTTCAGGATGAAGATCAACAGGCATACCACGACCGTTATCAGTTACCTCTAAAGATTCATCCTCGTATAAAACGACATCGATCTTATTGGCAAAACCTGCTACAGCCTCATCAACACTGTTATCGATAACTTCCATACCCAAATGATTTGGATTTTGGGTATCAGTGTACATACCAGGTCTTCTTCTAACTGGTTCTAGACCTTTTAATACTTCGATGGAAGCGCCTGAATAATCTTTTACATTGTCTGACATATGAATCTTTTTATGCTTTGAAATAATTCTTCTGAATTGATTTTTATATAGGTTCGTTGTTGTTCTGAATACTCTAATAATAGCACAAAGCACTAATTTACGTTAATAAAAGCTAGTATTGGTAAGAGAGCAGAAATGCACTTAAACTTTAAAAGCTAAATTGCACTGATTAAGAATATTGTTATAAACAAACACATAATTGTTACGTAATTTTGTTACATTTTAGTGCCATTAAATCTCGATTTTTGTTGCAAAAAGGTGTTTTAAACTTTCATATTTCGTGAATATTTTAAGATTTTTTCTTCTATTTCAATATATTAAACAAATTATTCAAAACAGTTATTTTGATATTTTAAAGTCTAACAATCTCACATGAATATCATTATAGGTATTTTTAAATAGAGTAGTTCCTCATGCTTAAGGCAACATCTGATTAGAAAAAAATGAATAGCCTGAACTTATAAAACAATTCAGCGAAGAAAAACGATTTGAAGAAAATTGGAAAGCTCTTCAGGCAGAGATGAAGAATTCAAAAAAAGATTTGGTTAAAAATAACATGCTTCAATGTGATTGTTCTATCAATTACTCAGAATTACCCATCAACGTTGTTATTTTCCAAGCACTATTGAGTGCTCTCATATCTAAAGATTATTGGATGAACGCAGTCATTGCAATTTCGTAACGAACCTACATTTTGAAGGCAAAACAATTGCAGTAGGATACACTGCTGCAGCAGTTGAGATGTCGTAACTCACCAACATTCTGGTGACACTGCAATAGTACCACATTTAAAGCCTTTGTAAATGCAGTCTCTAGCACACTTTTCGCCGGTGGAGGTTATTTTTCTTAAAAATTGGACAGATCAGCAGAATATGAGTTGAGAAATACTGCATTAAACCGCATTAGAAAGCCATCGCCGAAGAAATGAATAACTGTTTTAGAAAATTATCAACAATATCTTTAAAATTCAATAAGTTAAATAATAACATGTTCTTATTCAGATTTTATCAAATATTATTGGCGGAATTTTAGAAATTTATATTTAAAGATCAATAAGTAAATAAAATCACGCTTATTTTAAATATACTAATTACCATAATAATTAGTACATATTTAATTTTGATACAACATTATCTATTGTTGAGTGACTCTTGAGAGTTAAAAGTATGATTTTTTTAAGCTCATGTTGAACTTTACAAGAAATTTTGTGTGTTCTTTTACTCTCTCTAACTTAGCTTAAAGGTAACCTTTGCTCTAAGACCTCCCTCTTTTCTGTTCTCAAGATAGATCTTAGCACCAATCTCATCACAGGCTGATTTTACAATGGACAGACCTAAACCTGTGCCTTCTATCTTAGCAGTATCTCCGCCTACTCTATAGAAAGCATTGAATACTTTAGTTAGGTCCTCTTGAGAAAGTCCAGGACCTGTGTCTTCTACAAAGATAGTAATCTCATGCTCATGTTTTACGCAACTAAGATCGCACTGACCACCTTTTGGTGTGTACTTTAATGAATTACTTACAAGATTTGAAATTATGGTCTTAACGCTTGATCTGTCTGAGTATAAAGAGAGAGCACAGTTACCAACAAGGCCTAAATCAATATCATTGTCATCAGCTAATGAACCTAAATCATCAATGATTTCAACAAACAGTGATTTCACATCGAAGTTAGTAAAGTGAAGTTCTCGCCCGCATTGAGAACGAGCATAAGCTAAAAGATCATTAGTTAATTTTCTTTGACGGGAGATAGCAAGCTTTAACTGATGAACCTTGTCTGCTTCATCCTGTGGCAGGATATCCTCTTTTAAAGCCTGTGCCTGTAGTGAGATTGCTGTAAGCGGAGTTCTCATTTCATGCGCTGCATCGGCAATAAATCTTCGTTCATTTTGCAGAGCACCTGCGGTCTTATTAAAAAGGCGGTTAATAGAATCAATAAAGACATCAAGCTCTGATGGCAGAGTATGTCCTGTAACTGGAGTTAGATCACTCTCACGGCGCATATCAAGTTCTTTTGCTAAGCGCTTTACAGGTAAGAACATTATATTTACAAATAAAGCTACACATGGAATATAGATTGCAACTAACAGTAAGAATTCAAACAGTGAACTCATTAAAGCCTGGTTTACCAGAGCTTCCATAAGTTCAAATGGTCTTGCAACCACAAATCTAACACCTGCCCTGTTGGTTGCAACATAAGCTCTTACTCGTCTGTCGTTAATTAAAACTGAATATAAACCGTCATCAATGCCTACAGGGAAATAAAAGGTTTCACCTGGTTGAGCATAGACAGGTGCAATGATGATCTCCTGATGCTTATCAAAGAGATCGTTTAAAGATGGAATTGGAAGGAATGAACGTTCTAACTCATGTCGCAACATCAGATTGCCTTTAAAGTCACGGAACAGACGTCTCCTGAAATTAGGTCCTTCCCATGACTTTGGTAACATCATGTCGTAATTGATAATAACACCTGCAATCTGAGCTAACTCCTCGTCAACATAAAAGCCAATCTCATTCATAGCTTTGTTGTAGGAGCGATAGCAACTAAAACCTGTATAGAGAATTCCTATACAAGCTAAGACGATGCACAGTTTAAAACGTAAGGAACGGATTAGTTTCCTTTGACGACTTTCCACCCCACACCTCTGACGTTTTTAATATTAGCAGCACCAACCTTTTTTCTTAGATTGTGAATGATAAATTCAACAGCATTTGATTCAACTTCTTCACCAAAAGCGTAGATCTTATCCTCAATAGCTTCACGAGATAAGACAGCACCAGGACGACGCAAGAGAGCTTCTAAAAGAGCATATTCTCTTGAGGTTAAAGGCTGGACTGTTTCATTACCGGTCTCGTCTTTGACCTTTACTTCATGAGTTACAGGATCAAGAGTTAAAGCACCATTTGACATCATTACAGTGTCTTTTGATACAGTTGATCTGCGAGTTACAGCTCTGATCCTTGCTAAGAGTTCTACCAAATCAAATGGCTTTACAACATAATCATCAGCACCAATATCAAGACCTAAAACTCTGTCATCAAGACCATCACGTGCGGTGATAATAATTACAGGAGTGGAGATATTCTCGCTACGCCACATCTTTAACAGCTGTACACCGTCAATACCTGGCAAGCCTAAATCTAAAAGGATGCAGTCATAGCTAATATCCTTGGGTGCATATTGTGCTTGATTGCCGTCAGCGATGCAATCCACAGCATAGGCACTTGATTTTAAGCCTGACTCAATTGCCTTGGAAATTAAAGGATCATCTTCAACTACCAGGATACGCATACTCTCTCCTTGATAAAATTCTCTCAAAACAGGATTTGCCTGTTTTACTAAAACCGTTGTTTTTGAAAATTAACTTGTGTCCCTGTTACAAGATCTCAAGTTATTTTTATCTGCTTTGCTTTAGATAGAGTTTACTTTAATAAGCGACAACAGTCCTGTGTTTTAGTTCTATCTTTCTATAGTTTATTATCCACATAAAGACTTAGGATAAATTTAGATTTCCTAAGATTGTGTTAAAAATCGTGTTTTTCATCAAATCTTTTTTGTTCAGCTCCATCTTTTTTACAGCTAAACTCCATTTGACATAATCTACATTGAATGCATCATGGTAAATGGCTTATAGTTCAAAAGGCGCCATGACTTAAACTAGTCCTTTTTAAAGAACTCTACAATCTTACCTACTTCTTCTTCGAAATCGTCATAACCGTGTGAGCCACCATCTTTTAAAGAGAAGCCACCTACACCACCGCGCATAAAGAATTTTAAAGCATAGGTATAATCTAAAACCTCATCCCCTGCCTGTAAAAAGACACTGGCATTTTTAAGATTAAACTTTGGTAAAAGTGCTTCCTGCTCTTCAAGATACTCAAGATCACTCTCTTCAATCTTAAACTCATGTCCTGTATCAAAGTTCTTTAAGGTAGTACCTACGTAATTGTTGTCTCTTACAAATTTACATGGATACAGACATGGATTTACAAGAGCTACTTTTAAATCATATTTAATGCTCAAGAGCATGGCCATGAAACCACCTAGTGAGCTTGCAGCTAAACATACTTTAGGATCTTCTTTTAAAAGAGACTGAATTTGCTCATTTAGCTCTTCCATAGCGATTTTAAAGTTATCTGAAAAATCTAATGAAACAAACTTAATATCTTTGTAATTTTTCAAAAGCTCTGCTTTCATGATTTGAGCTTTCTTAGCTTTAGAGCTAGAACAAAAACCATGTATGTATGCGATGATCATTTAATCTTCCTTATAAAACAGTGTTTGAAGCATAGATTATTTTGAGGTGAAATTTCAAAGCTAGCATCTACTTCTAAACGCTGTATTCATGAATTGAGTTCGTAATCTTACCTTTGTAAATGATATTCGTGTAGGCACAAAAGATCTATGTTAAAAGTACAATTCTTTGGAGTAGTAGCTTAAAACTTATGACAATAGCATTTTCATAAAATGATCCTTCAGTTCAAATTTTGCCTCATAAAATGTAATTAAATACTAATATTTAGCTCATAAAATGAGCATATATTAAAACATTTGCCTCATAAAATGTGCTAAATTTACTATATTGAGTTAAACTCAAAGCAAGAACAAAACTTTAAGAGAACAGAAAAAAGTAGGATAAGGTTATGTACTACACTCGTAAGATAGATACATTCCTAACAGAATGGAAGAATGATCCTGACCATCTACCTTTAATTGTTAAAGGCGCACGTCAAATAGGTAAGACTGAGTCTATTCTGCATTTTGCATCAAACAACTATGAGAACGTGGTCTATATAAACTTTGCTCTACAAAAAAAGTTTCTAAAAATTACTGCCGATGGTTATGACACAGGATCGGTAATAAAGAACATCACCTTAGTTGATCCTAAGCTTTCCTTTGTAGCACATAAAACTCTCATCATCTTTGATGAAATCCAAGAATATCCTGATATTACCACTACCTTAAAAAGTTTCAAACTTGATGGCAAATACGATGTAATTTGCTCAGGCTCAATGCTCGGAATTAACTATAAAACCATTAACAGTAATAGCGTAGGTTACAAGACTGACTATGAGATGCGTTCTTTTGATTTTGAGGAATTCTTATTAGCTAAAGGCTATTCTCAGACACAAATAGATTCATTACTTTTACATATGCAAAAGCTCGAACCTTTTACTGAAAATGAGTTTGAGGTCTTTCGTGAATTATTTCTGGATTTTTCAGTTCTAGGAGGGATGCCTGCTGTTATTAAAGCTTATCTTGAGAGTAACAACTTCTCTAAAGCACTACAAATTCAAAAACAGCTTATTCTTGATTACGAAGAGGATGTAAAAAAATACTCAACAGGCGTTGAGCAGAAAAAGATCTTAGAAGTCTATAGAAGTATTCCAGCTCAACTTGCCAAAGAGTTTAAAAAATTCCAATACACAAAGATTTCCACTAAAGCAAGATCTAAAGATTATTTTGGTTGTGTTGAATGGCTAAAGGATGCCGGGGTTATCAACAAATGTGATTGTCTAAACTTTCCTGAATTGCCTTTAAAAGGTAATGTCAATAACAACAAATTTAAACTTTACTTTGCAGACACCGGACTTCTTGTTGCAAGCCTAGATGAAGAAGCATCTGACGAGCTTCGTGAGAATAAAAATCTTGGAGTTTACAAAGGGGCTTTATTCGAGAACTTAGTTGCAGATGCTCTAGTTAAACAGGGATTTGGTCTTTATTACTTTAAAAAGGATAACTCCACCTTAGAAGAGGATTTCTTTGTAAGAACTATGGATGAGCTTATTCCTGTAAAAGTAAAATCAGGAAACAACATGTCACGCTCACTTAAAAGCTTAATTCAAAGTGATCATTATCCTATGATAAAACAAGGAATTAAGTTTGGTAACTGCAATATCGGCAAGAGCAATGACATTATCTCTTTTCCATACTTTGTCTGTTGCATGTTAAAGAGATATCTAAAAACACTTGCTAGCTGACAGGAGGCTTCTAACAGTAACAGCTAATAGCCATCAACATCCATATTAGGAATAAAGGTGTTGTTATTAAGTCTGTAGACTTTAGTATCAACAGTGCCGTCAGGCTTAAATGCAAGATACCGCCAGCCTGGAGCTAGTGTATCCAGCGCAAAATCAATTGATCTTGGGGTGAACTGAATAGAGGTTGATGGTGTTGCTATATAGCGAATACCGCGCTCTACAGTATCAAACTCCTGATGAATATGACCTGTTACCACACAGCGAACATCATTGATTCTGTGAATATAGGTATTAAACTCATCAAGATTATGCATAGTCTGAGTATCAAGCCATGCTGAGTTTACCAAAAGTGGCATATGGTGAACTAATAAAGCCATATGCTGTGATGGTGACCTACGTGAACAGAATGCGGCATAATCTAATTGCTTACGCTGTATCCATCCATGGGGAACAGCATAAACCTCAGAATTTAAGAACACAAACTGCCATGTAGGTGTAATCACGTTTTTAGCAACATTAACACCCAGTCTTTCAAAGATGCGGTACATCAGTGGACCATCATCATGATTTCCTGGTAAGAAAAACACGGGTTTATGAAGTACTGAAATGATATTAGCAAAATGCTGATATGAGGTAGCTGAATAATCCTGCGAAATATCGCCTGTAAAGGCAATAAAATCATAGTCAAAGTTCTGTGCACGCACAGCTTCAACTACTGCCTTAAAACTCTCAGAAGTATTTACTCCGAGCAGATCTTTACTCTCATCTGCAAATAGATGGCAATCTGTTAACTGTAAGACTCTCACAGTGCCATCGGCTGAAGCCGGAGTGATGTATCTAGGGGCCATTTTTTATCCGTTATATGCCTAAATAAATTTCACAAGGTGTAAATTAGTTTCTTTTTAATATCTCTAAATGAAGTGCATTCAGATGCTTTAGATTGTAGAAAAAATGTCTTAAAAATAACTTTACAGACTACGCATTTTGCAAATTTGGTATAAATGCACAGATAAAAGAAAGCCAGACATACTTTTTCTTAAAAAATAAGAAGTTAGTCTGGCAATTTTATAGAAAGGTCCACTTTTATGGATAATAAATTATCAATTTTGTGACGCCGTAGGCATTATTTTGCAAACGATTTTAGGATTGATTCTTTTTCGAGCAACAGATGCTGAATTGCGATGATTGCAACTGAGTTATGAATACGTCCATTCTTAACATTCTCATAGGCATCTTTTAAGCTTGCCTTAAAGACACGGATATCCTCGCTTTCAACATCAAGACCACCGTGTTTCTCAAGATTAGACAAATCAGCATCAGCAATATAGAGAGTTACTAATTCTGATGCTCCACCTGGAGTTGGATAATCTGAGGTTACATAATGTAACTGTTTCTCAGTTAAAGTAAGACCAATTTCCTCTTTAACCTCACGAATAGCAGCCTGTACTCTAGTCTCACCAGGATCGATGATACCTGCTACAATCTCGATTAGCCAAGGGCTCTTCTCATCTTTTAAAGCACCTGGACGGAACTGCTCAATTAAAGCAATCTCATCGGTCTTTTTATCCCAGGCTAAAACAGCAACTGCATCTGAGTCGCGCTCAAAGATCTCTCTGTCTACAATCCTTGATTCAGTTCCATCAAATCTCTTATATGACACTAAATATCTGTCGATAGCAAAATATCTTTTAAAAATTCTTTCTTTTTTATGAATAGTTACATCTTTAATTGTGAACCTAGGTGCAAACAAATTATCATTTTCGTTCATATGTGACGATCCAAATTAAGCTAAAATATTTAAAGTTTAAAATTTCGGAGCAAACTAAAGATGTCAAAGCTTCTTCTTAAAAACGCAGTACTTGCCACTCCTGAACGTATTATACGCAACGATCTTCTCATAGAGGACAAAATCATCACAAAAATTGATAGAGATATTAGCTGTGATGATGCAAAGGTAATTGACTGTCATGAATATGTAGTTCTCCCTGGTCTCATTGATGAGCATGTACATTTCAGACAGCCAGGTATGGAGCAAAAAGCTACTATCTACTCAGAGTCACGAGCTGCTCTTTTAGGTGGTGTTACCTCCTATTTAGATATGCCAAACAACAATCCATCTACCTGCACTATGGAGCTTTTAAATGCTAAAAAAGCGATTGCAGCAAAAGACTCTGTTGCAAACTATGGCTTTTATCTTGGCGCTAATGATGACAATTTAGAAGAGATTAAAAAAGCGCCTGTAAAAGAGATTGCCGGTATCAAAGTTTTCATGGGTTCATCTACTGGTAATTTATTGGTAGATAAATATGAAAAGTTAATGCCTATTTTTGAGAATGCAAGAACTATCATTGCCCTTCATTGTGAAGATACAGCCACTATTTTAAAGAATGAAAAGATTGCTAAAGAGCACTATGGAGACAATGCTCCTTTCTCTATGCACCCTATCATTAGAAATCGTGACTGCTGTATTAAGTCAACCTCTCTTGCAATAGAAATTGCTAAAGATACAGGCGCTAGAATTCATATCATGCACATCTCCACAAAAGAAGAAGTGCAGATGTTAAATGAGCTGAAGTTTGGCAATGTAGTTACAAGACAGATTTCAGGCGAAGCCTGTATTCCTCACTTATTCTTCTCAGAGTCTGACTATGAGAGTAAACAGGGTTTCTTAAAGTGCAACCCTGCTGTTAAGACCGAGCAGGACAGACTAGCTATCGTTCAAGGCATTGAAAATGGCATCTTAACTACTGTTGGTACCGATCATGCGCCTCATGAGCTTAAAGTAAAGACAGGTCCTTACTTTAAGTGCGCATCTGGTATGCCATCTGTTCAATTCTCTTTATTAGCTCTTTTAGATTTATGGAAGAGAAAAGAAATTACCTTAGAGACTATTGCAAAGGTAACCTCAGAGAACGTAGCTGACCGTTTCCATATTAAGAACAGAGGTCGCATTGTTGAAGGATACTATGCTGATCTTGCAATCATTGATCCTAATAAGAGAACTTTAGTTACTGATGCTCTCATTGCTTCAAAATGTAAGTGGTCACCTTTTATTGGTCACTCATTTGCCTCTTCCGTAGTTCATACTATAGTCAACGGCAGATTGTGTGTTGAAAATGGAGTACTTGCTGATGCTCCTGTGGCAATGCCATTAGAGTTTGATAGATAGTTTTAAGAAATGTATCTTAGATAGACAAAAGGGAGCCTCGCTCCCTTTTTTTATTTTTGCACCATAAAGATTTTTAGTAGATGTTAATCTTTTTGATGCTGATGAATGAATTGTCCTTTAGCTAAGGCTTTTAATTAAAGCTGTAAGCTCATTAAAAGAATCAAAACCATAATCAAACTTTAATTCTTTAGGATCTTTTCGGTTATAACCATAGCTGAAAAAGACTGTGGTCATATTTGCGTTATTGCCAGCTTCAATGTCATTGTTAGAGTCACCTACCATCACCGCATCATCTTTACTTACCTGTAATTTATCTAGTACATAGTAAAGAGGTGTAGGATCAGGTTTACGCTCAGGAATAACCTCACCACCTAGGATAAAGTCAAAATAGTCTTTAATTCCCATATAGCTAAGTAAAGGCAGAGCAAACATCTGAGGCTTATTAGTCACTACAGCAAGCTTGATCCCACGGGACTTAAAGTACTCAAGCCCATCTTTTACGCCCTCATAGAGGTTGTAATCTTTATCAAGTCCTTTAGTGTATTCAACATTAAAGACGTCTCTTGCTCTCTTTAATAAAGATGGATCTACATCCTTTAGCTCCACGTCAAAGCGACCTGCAATTACACGAGCTAAAAGCATATTCACGCCATTGCCTACAAAGCCTTTAGTAGTTTCAACTGATGGTGGATTCAAGCCAATAGCTACAGCGCTTTTAGAAGCCGCTATCGCAAGCTGCGGAATTGTATTAGCAAGAGTACCATCAAGATCAAATAACAGAGCTTTAGGCAACACAGTAAGTTTCCCCATTACTTCTCTAAAGCCTTATGTAAAGCTGTTAAAGCCTGCTTTTTATCAGCTGCGCCAAAGAAAGCAGAGCCTACAACAAAGGTATCAGCACCATATGAGGCGATAGAAGCGATATTGTTATCCTTTACACCACCGTCAACTTCGATACTGATGTCATAGCCATCATCTTTTGCCATTTTTTTAACATCAGCAACTTTAGTTAAGGTTGCTTTAATAGTCTTCTGACCACCAAAGCCTGGGTTTACGGTCATGACTAGCACGAAGTCTAATTTCTCCCAAAGATATCTCAACATCTGTGGAGGAGTAGCTGGATTTAAAGCTAAACCTGCTTTAATGCCCATCTCTTTGATATGAGTCAGCATTCTTTCAGTATGAATACAAGCCTCAGGATGGAAAGAAATCCAGTTAGCGCCGGCATTTGCATAGTCATCAACGATATTCTCTGTTACAGGAGATACCATTAAATGCACATCAAATACAGCATTTGGGAACTTCTTTCTCATAGCCTTTAAAAAGCCAGGACCGAAGGTCATATTTGGCACAAAATGATAATCCATTACATCAAAATGAATTACATCTACCCCTTCGTCTAAAGCCTCTTTTACATCTTTCTCAAGATTTAATAAATCAGCTGACAGGATTGAACCTGCGATTAAAAATTTCTTGGTATTCACTTATTGCATTCTCATTTCTGATTGTACTTTTTCAAAAGATTTAGCAAATGAGCCATGAGCTCTTAGAGAGCCTGGCAGAATTGCAGCTCTTGAAACAGCTTCTTTTGCGGTTAAAAAATCACCCATGACTAAAACATGCCATGGAGCACCGTTACGCACGGTGGTATAAATCCAGTATCTTCCCTCTACATAGTCAGCTGCCTGTAATAAAGGAGCTTTATTACGTCCTGCTAATACCTGTAAGGTATAGTGACGAGGATTCTTATTTAAGAGTTCATCATGTGAGCCAGGAACTGGTGTGCTTCTAGGACGGGCTCGGGGTGAACTTCTTTTAGCAGTGTTTTTAGTAGCACTAGCCTTTTTAGTATCAGCCTTTGCAGTTTCTTTCTTTTCCTTATTGTCAGATTTTTCTTCTTTTTGAGGATTGTCCTTTAAAGCTAAAGCATCAGCTTTCTTTTTAAGCTCAGCCTCTTGTAGAGCCTTTTGCTCTAAAGCTTTCTTCTGAGCCTCCAGAGCTTTTTGGTTATCAGCATCTTCTTTTGCGATTTGATCTTTAAAAAGAACATTATCCTCACGGCTTAAAGTCTCTACTTCTTTTGAGTTACTCTCTACTTTTGAATTAGTCTCTTCATTTGTAGATGAGTTGGTTACAGATGACCTTTCATCACCCACAGCAGCATCAGATGCCTTATTGGCATCGGGTTTTACAGATCCTGCCAATCCTTGCCTGGGATTGCCTGATTTGTCATCAGCCTCTTTCTTTTCAATCTCATCTAAAGCATTACCATCTAAGGTTACAGATTTCTTAGGCTGTGCATTGTTAGTTTCAGCTTCAATACCGCCGTTTACATCTGGCAGTAAACCGCCATCATCATGTACTGCGTTTGCCTCATCTCCTTTTGGTCCTTTTGCATTGATGTCACTTACGGCACCTGCTGATACAGAAAGAGGATCATCAGCTGTAGTTGAGCTGTTAACATCAGCCCCCTGTTGAGCACTCTTTTGTACTTTATCCACAATCTGAACACTGTCTGGCTTTTGCTCTGAAGCTTTACCAAAGATACTATCAACAATGTTTGATCCTAAAAATACAGGTACAAGACAAGCTAAAACAATGACAATGCAAATAATTGAAATAAAAATAGCAGCAGAACTGTGCTTTTTCTTAGAATTTTTTGCATTTGGCTTTACGTCAAGTGATACCTGTGGCTGTGATGACTTGTCATCGTTTACTTGAATAGGATCATTCATAAGTGTCTCCGTTAATTTAATAACTCTGCTGATGTTACCTTCGCATGATGCTAAAGCATGAGGTAATTTTGGCAGAATTGCTTTATAAACCTTGTCTAATCTTGCAAATACAAACATCTGTTCGCATAAAGCGCCAGCTTCATCGATTGTAATTGCAGGAATGTTGATCTCTGTTATAGAGATCCTGTCATTATTCTTTTCAGCAATTTTAGTTTGAACCCATAATGGATGACCTGTAACTAAAAAAGAGAATCTGTTTTTTCCAAGATTATGCTCATACAGGGAAATCAGCTCATCAAAGAATGAACTAATTGCACTGTCAGCATCATCGACAATCACTAAAAAGCGCTGTCTTACTGGAATTGAGAGTTTTGAAAAGCTCTGATAAAGAGGTTCTGTATCATCCCACTTTTCATTAGGAGCAATCTGCTGCAAAAACAGCTGACGCAACTGCTCTTGGGTCATTTCATCCTGACAAGGGATGAATACTGGTAAAAGCTTACTCTCAAGTTCATTTACAACTTGCTCGCATAGGCTAGTTCTACCTGAGCCAGAATCACCTGAAAGCATGACAAAGTTCTCTCCATATAAAAACTTGTCATGAATTGCTTTAGCACAATCTAGAAGCGACTTAGGTACAGAAAAACCTTGATGATGCATACTAGGCTTTCATCCTGCTAATTAAAGATCTAACCTCATCGTCAGATACATCAGAGAAGATCTTAACCTCTCCGATGCGAACTGGCAGTACATAGCGAATTACACCATGACGAACCTTCTTGTCATGACGCATATGCTCAATAAAATCATTACCTGTCATTCTCTCAGGAATTACGGTTGGCAATTTTGCACTCTGACACAACTCTAACATCTTATCAAAGTCATCTTTTGAGATTAACTTTCTGTCTAAGGCCAGAGCTGATGCTATTACCATACCTAAACCGACAGCTTCACCGTGTAACCAGGTACCAAAGCCTAAATATGCTTCAATAGCATGGCCGAAGGTATGACCATAATTTAAAATAGCACGTAAGCCATGCTCCTTTTCATCCTGTGACACTACTGAAGCTTTAATTTCACAGCAGCGTTTTACAATATGAGATAAGGTGTCTAAATCATAGCTGAAGACTTTTGAAACATGATCTTTTAAGAAATTAAAGAACTTGTAATCATAAATGATGCCTGTCTTTACTACCTCACCTAAACCTGCGGTTAACTCGCGCTCAGGTAAGGTTTTTAGGCAATCTAAATCAGCAATTACAGCTTTTGGCTGATAGAAAGCTCCAATCATGTTCTTACCTAATGGATGATTAATAGCTGTCTTGCCACCTACTGATGAATCAACCATAGCAAGTAAGGTTGTAGGGATCTGCACAAATGGAATGCCCCTTTGATAAGCAGAAGCTGCAAAGCCCGCCATATCGCCGACAACACCGCCTCCTAGAGCAATCACAGCACCATCACGACCAAAATCTTTTTCCATAAGAGCAGTTAAAATCTGCCACCATGAATCTACGGTCTTATATGCTTCACCGTCTTTTAAGACACACTCACTTACGTTAAAGTCGCGCTCATCTAGCTGAGTTTTTAGCTCATCAAAATACAGTGGACCTACAGTGGTATTTGTAACCACCATTACATCAGTTACCTTAGGTAGAGCTTCTCTGATTAGATCACCATAATTTAAGTCGGTACCAATATAAATTGGATATGATCTTGTGCCTAAACCTACTGTTATAGTTTCCATGAGAATTCCTTTAGTTTCGCTTTAATCTGTTCTACGCAGTCATGCACATTGTTGTGACTTGAGTCCACAATAAAGTCGCATGCCTCACGATAAAGAGGATCTCTTATTTTAAAAATATCTTCTAATCTCTTGCGTCTGTCATCGACTGCAATCATTGGACGGTTATTATCTTTTAAAGTTCTTAAATATTGAGAATCCACATCAGCCATCAGGTAAACTACAAGACCATTTGCTTTTAAGAGCTTGCGGTTTTCCTCACGTCCAATCACACCACCGCCTGTGGCAATAATAGCGTCTACTTTAAGACAGCGTTTTAAAACCTCAGTTTCTATATTTCTAAATTCAATTTCACCGTCATCTTCAAAAATTGCAGGAATACACTTACCTGCATATTTTACGATTTCCTCATCTATATCAAGAAAAGGTCTTTCGGTTACTAAAGCTAGTGATTTACCAATACTGCTCTTTCCTGATCCCATAGGACCTACAAGAAAAAGTCTATCTTTACATTCTAAGGTCATCTGCTGTCCGTGTTTTTAGTTTATTTGAATGAATTTTAACTCATTTTTTCATTTAGCTGTACATTAGTGAACAGTTTTTAGTGATGATTTGTGCTAAATCTAAACTACGCCACAATACCATTGATAAAGCACATAAAATCAGACTTTTCTAAAACAGCTCATTTACAGCCATTTAGCCTAAATTTTGATAAAATGAGCCATCCGTTTTTTGAATTGAGGCTTTTTGTGCTTTTTAAATACGTTAAATTTGCCTTCTGGACTGTACTGTTCGGTGTAGGCGTTTCAGGTGTAGCAGGGGCGGCTCTGTATTATCAGACCTTAGGTGATCTTCCGGATGTTGAACAGTTAAAGGAAGTTACCTTTGAAACCCCTATGAAGATCTACTCTGCTGACAACAAACTTATTGGTGAGTTTGGTGAGAGTAAGAGAATTCCTGTTGCCTTAGACAAGATCCCTTTAAAGATGAGACAGGCTTTCTTGGCAATTGAGGATACACGTTTTTATGATCACAGCGGTATCGATCCTATTGGTATCGTCCGTGCTGCTATCGTAGCTGCAACCTCAGCTTCTGCTAAGCAGGGTGCTAGTACCATTACTCAGCAGGTTGCAAGAAACTTCTTTTTAACCAGAGAAAAGACCTTAAAAAGAAAAATTAAGGAAGTTTTCATCTCTTTGAGAATTGAGCAGGTTTTAACTAAAGACGAAATCTTTGAATTATATTTAAATAAGATTGCTCTAGGTCACCGCTCTTATGGAGTAGCCGCAGCTGCTCAAACCTATTATGGTAAAAATTTAGATGAATTAACTTTAGGTCAGATGGCTACTATTGCAGGTCTTCCAAAAGCTCCATCATCATTAAACCCTATTTCAAATCCAGAAAGATCAAAAGATCGTCGTCATCTTGTATTAGACAGAATGTATTCTTTAGGTTACATCACTAAAGAAGAATACGAAAAAGCTGATGCAGAGCCTTATAAGGCAGAATTCCATGCAAGTAAACTTGAAGCTTATGCTCCATATGTAGCAGAAAAAGCAAGACAGTTAGCTTTAGACAGATTTGGTCCTTCAGCTTATACAGACGGAATTGAAATTTACACTACTGTTTTAGCTAAAGACCAAGAAGCAGCTCACGAGGCTGTATTTAGAGCTGTTAATGACTATGACAAACGTCATGGTTATAGAGGTTCTAAAGAGAACATCAATGATTTAAAAGCTAAAGATGACAAGTTTGATTTAGATAAGTACCTTTATTCAAAAGATATTTATCACTATATCTTCCCTGCTGTGGTTACCTCTTTAGATGATAAGGCTGGACTTCTGCAGGCTTATGGCAGAAAAGGTCAGGACATTACCATCAGTTATCAGAACTTAAAATGGGCATCTCCTTTTATCAATGATAAAAGACAGGGTCCTACTCCTAAAAAAGTCTCTGATGTAGCAAAAGTAGGAGATCTTATCTTCTACAGCCTCAATGATAAAAATGAAGCTGAGTTAGCTCAGGTACCAGAGGTTGAAGCTTCAATTGTAGCTTTAAATCAGTACAACGGTGCTATTGTAGCTATGGTCGGTGGCTATGATTTTGCAAAGAGTAAGTTTGATAGAACCACTCAGTCAACACGTCAGACTGGTTCTAACTTCAAGCCTTTCTTATATTCAGCAGCTGTAGCTAAAGGCATTAACATCAACTCAATATTCCAGGATGAGCCTATCAGAACCTGGGATCCAGGTTCACGTACCTGGTGGGAACCTAAGAACTCACCTAACCGTTATGACGGGCCAATGTCTTTACGTGAAGGTTTGGCTCGTTCAAAGAACGTAGTTTCAATCAGACTTATCCGTCAGATTGGTGTACACAACGTAGTGGAGCATGTTGAAAAGTTTGGTCTTAATGTACCTCGTTCGCAGCAGGTTGAAGCTATGGCTTTAGGCTCTGTTGAAGTAACTCCACTTGATCTGGTTACAGGTTATGCAACCTTTGCAAACGGTGGTTATAAGATTGAACCATACCTTGTATCAAAGATTGTTAAAAACGGTGGCATTGTTTATCAGTACAATCCAAAGATAGCTGATCCTACAGCTCCTGATATTGTGAAGAACGGTATCGCTCTTGAATATGAGGATGGCACCACTGTTCCAGACAATATGGCAACACAGGTCCTATCCCACAAGAATGCTTATATCGTAGCAGATATGATGAGATCAGTAATCTACGGTGGTGAAGGTTTATCTGGTCCTTACTGGGGTACAGGTTCAAGAGCTTCAGCTACTACTGGCAGAACTGATCTGCACGGCAAGACCGGTACTACCAACAATGTCCATGATGCCTGGTTCTCAGGATTTAACGGCAATGTAGTTGCTACCTCATGGATGGGCTTTGATACAGATCGCGACTTAGGTTGGTCAAGAACTCAAGGTCCTGAAGGCGGTGCTTATTCAGCTCTTCCTATTTGGGCAAGATTTATAAAAATTACAGAAGAAGAAAAGCCAGCAGCTCCTCTACCTATCCCTGAAGGTTTAGGTAAGTGTACTAATGCAGGTATTACTGATTGGTGTATCTCAGGAGGTACTTCAATCTCTGAGACCGGTGTTGAAGAGCCTGTAGATGAGAATGGAGAAGGTACAACTACAGATAACAACTCTGAAGACAGTTCAAGCCAGACTGAGGTTGATACTTCAAACATCAGTTCAGACAATATCTTCTAATAGGTACATTCTCTTTTTAAAGATATCTTGAAAAGCACATCTTAAGATGTGCTTTTATTTTGAGAACTGAAAAAGCTCATGAAAATAGCAATGTAAAATAATCAACACCTGCTGTTACTAGATAACAGCCTTCTCAATAATACACTGATGAGTTTTTGTGTCTTTTGAGTAGTTAATACCTACTAACAGAACTTCACCTTTATAGTCTTTAAAGAGCTGTAGGTAATTCTTCTCTTTAATCTGAGTGATAGCGGTCTGTGCTGACCTATCATACTTTAACTCAATTAAAAGAGCTGGTTTGTTTACACCTTGTTTTGGTAAATAAACTAAATCAGCATAGCCTTTTCCTGTAGGTAATTCTCTTATAACGTTATAGGTATCAGTAGTACTTAGTTCTAAAGATAATGAGATTACACATGACAATGAGTTCTCGTCATTGTAAGTTAGAATTGAGGTATGGTCTTGATGAGCTTCATCAAAGACTTTAGCTACAGCATCAGAGTTTAATGACCAGATATCATTTAACAGGTCATATGACTTGCTTATAAGATTATAGACACCAGAGTAATTCTTATTATCTTCAACGATATTTCTAAACTCCATTTTGATTTCTTCATTTGGAATATGAACTGCAAATTTAGAAATATTATCTACCCTGATATCTGAATCTGGTTTTATCGCGAGGTACCCTAAATGAATAAGTAAAGTTAAGACATCATTCTTGGTCTTAAATGTAACCATATCATTTTGGAATTTGGCTACATTCACAACAACATCTTCGCCTGCTATTAACTTTACAATGTCATCTCTTAAGCCTTCCATGTTCATATCAATATATTCTTGAAGGCTTTCAAAAGTTTTCTGTTTTGGTCCAGTAACTTCCAAATCTTTTTCTGCTGATGCTCTTTACTACAGAATTTGGATTATAAATATGAGGGACATCTGTAAAAGAGTAGCCATCATACCATTGCTGCATTTGATTAAAATTCATCTTGAATTCGTTACACAATGACTGAACTTCCCTCTCTGTAAAACCAATAAATGGAGCAAAGTTATCAGGATCAGTCATTGAAAATTCATTGAACATATTCAATGCACTTTGGTTTCCATACTTTTTAATAGGAAGAATACCTGTCATATAGGCTAAACCAATATAAGGCTTATCTTTAAAGATTGCTTTTAGCCACTCTAGGTATTTCTTTAGACTGTCAGGATCTTCTTTTTCTCACGCATTATCCAATCCCACTCATCGATTAAAACAACAAATGGAACTTTAGAGTAGTTATAAACTTCCTGAAGCGCTAAATCTAAAAATTCTGGTGTTGAAATTTCACTATTTGGGTATGCTTCTTTTAACTCCATAACAATTGTTTTGGTTAGATAATCTGTCATAGATTTAACATTATGGCTGGCTCTTGCAAATTCATCTGATATATTGATAAAAATGACATCATACTGATTTAAATGTTTCTTATAGTCACCAAATGAAGCTATTTTTAGCTCATCAAACAAAGGAGAACTATCTATACCTCTTGCTTAGTAAGAGCAGAGCATTTGAGCAGTTACTGACTTTCCAAAGCGGCGCGGTCTACTTAGACAAAAGAAGCAATCTTCTGTATTAATGCTCTCATTTAAGATTTCTAAGATATCTGTCTTATCTACAAATACTTTTGTTTGTTTCAACTTTTCAAATCTTGCTGAAGGAGGATTTAAGTAACTACCCATAGATAAAACCCTATTTATATTTAATTGCACAGCCTTCTTTCCTATTATAAATGGCTGTAAAAAAATTCACAGTTAAGTCTCTTTTCTACTCGTGAATTCACAAGATTACTTTCCATCGATAATGACATTTTTTCATAAGCAATATTTTCTAAAATCACTCATTTACTAAGGCTCAAGCGGTAGAATATGTCGTCTTTTGAGGATGGGATGACATGACTATTGATATCTATGTATACCTAATCGTTTTACCTTTCATGTTTTTAGCAGGTTTTGTCGATGCTATCGCAGGCGGTGGAGCCTTAATTGCACTCCCTGGTATGTTCATAGCAGGACTTCCAGCTCATACTGCCTTAGGTACCAATAAATTTGGAGCAATGTTTGGCACTGCTTTTACCTTCATTCGCTATTTGAGAAAAGGTTTTATCGATCTGAAACTTGCTTTTATCATTGCTGTTTTCACCATCTCAGGAGCTGCCTTAGGCACTAACTTGGTTTTAATGGTATCTAGCAACAGTTATAAGATTGCACTTTTAGTAGGACTTCCAATTACCGCATTCTATCTTTTAAGAAAAAGAGCTTTAAGAGATTACTCTGAGGAAATTCCCTACAATAAACTTCTCCTTCGCTGTATTCTCATCACCTTTATTGTGGGTATTTATGATGGCTTTTATGGACCTGGAGCTGGTACTTTCTTACTACTAGGATTCTGTGCCTTTGCTCATATGAGTGTGCAAAAATCTAACGGTCTTACTAAAGCGGAGAATATGATTTCAGATATCACTTCTATGATCTTATTCTTAATTCATGGAGATGTACTCTTCCCTTTAGCTATAGGTGCTGCGATTACCAATATTGCTGGAAACTATTTAGGAGCGAAGTTCTTTGAAAAGAAAGGTGCTTTTGCGACCCGTCCTATTATGATTGTGGTCATAAGCTTGTTTATTCTAAAGGTAGGCTATGATGTAATCACAGGTCAGTAAAAGAATTAAACCTCTTTAGAACTTCTTAAAAAGATGGCTGTAACTCATTGAATTATACAGCCCTCTTTTATTGACTTAAGCTTAAATTTAGCTACGCTTTGCCTGCTTTAAGATCTTGAAACTTACTAAAGCTACTACAAACACTGCTATGCCTAAAAGCTCAAATGATCTCTCTAAAGATGAGAGCTTTGAAACATAACCAATGATCACTGGTCCTAATAAGATACCTGAATAGCCCAATGAGTTAATAAGTGAGATTGCTGATTGAACCTTTATACCTGGAACAGAGCCTGCAAATGACACTAATTGAGGTACAATATTACCAGCACCAAGACCGATGATAGTAAAGCCAATCATCATACCAACATAATGCTCAACTGAGGCTGTAATAAAGAAGCCTGTTGCCACCATGATGGCACCTAAAACAACGGTTCTTCTGCGACCAATTGCTGTTACAAGCTTATTACCAGAATATCTAGCTACAGTCATAGTTACAGCAAAGAAAGTATAGAAATAACCTGCAACCTCTGGTGTGATACCTCTGTTTTGTGTTGCAAAAACAGTAGTCCAACTTAAAAGCGCACCTTCTGAACCATACATAATAAAGCACAAACAGCCTAAAACCAGGATCACAGGTGGTACTCTATGGTGTTTAGTATTAGTAGTTGTTTGAGCTGCCTTTACATGTTCAGCGTTAAAAGATTTGATATCAGAGAACAGGGCTCTACAACCGATTAAGGTTACGCCTGTCATGATCAAAAAGATTAAGAAAGAGCTCAAATGAATGCCTAAACCTATGGTTAACAGTAAAGACATAATCATAGAGCCTACAATCGTACCTAAAGAATAACCACCATGGAAACCAGACATTAAAGGTCGTTTAAAGATACTCTCGACTACAACTGCATTTACATTTGAAGCTACGTCAATTGCAATTAAACTTGCGCCAAAGATAGCTAAAATCAAACATAACAGCCATTCATGGTTTGCAAAAGAAATTCCAATTAAAGATAAACCTAAAACTATACAACCTGTAATCGCTACAAGTCTAGGACCAAATCTTGAGATAAGCGGGCCTACTGTAGGTAGAGCACATAAAGAGCCAATACCCATAGATAACAGCAATCGACCAAACTGCGCATCATCTAGGTTCATGCCCATTTTCACAAATGGAACCATAGGTGCCCAAGCAGCCTCAATTGCGCCTAAAACACCAAAGGATAACTGATTTGATATTAAAAGCTTACGATTCTGATCCATATAATTTCCTTAAACCTAAAGGTTAGAGAACCGACTTTTAAACTATGTTAATCAAAGATAGTAAAATTCTCTGCCCTGATTAACTTCCTATTTTTCGTGATTATAAGATAAGTTTTTTTGATTGTATTACACAGATTTTATACACAAAATTAAACTAAATCATACATAATCAACGTTTACAAAGCGTCCATTATACAGAATTGTACACAAATAGAGATATACTTCAAAAATTGTAAAAAATTTAGGCAGGATAAAAAGAGAATTTCAAAAATTTAAAAGGCCGTAGCCCTCAAAGAGCCACGACCTTCACAGAATTTAAATTATTTAAGTGATGATTACATCATGCCAGGCATTCCGCCCATGCCGCCCATAGGAGCTGCAGGAGCTGCGTCATCCTTACGAGGAGCATCAGCAATCATGCACTCAGTGGTTAACATTAAGCCAGCGATTGAAGCTGCATACTGCAGTGCTGAACGAGTAACCTTGGTAGGATCCAGAATACCCATGTCGATCATATCGCCGTACTGCTCTGTACCTGCATTGTAACCATAGTTGTCTGAACCGTTACGAACTTCGTTAGCGATAACAGATGCTTCCTGACCTGCGTTGGTTACGATCTGACGTAAAGGAGCTTCCATTGCGGTTAATGCAACCTTGATACCTACGTCCTGATCCTGATTGTCGCCCTTTAAGCCAGCAATCTTCTTAGCAACGCGAACTAATGCTACACCACCGCCTGGAACAACACCTTCTTCAACAGCAGCACGAGTTGCGTGCATAGCGTCTTCTACACGATCCTTCTTTTCTTTCATAGCGACTTCAGTTGCAGCACCAACCTTAATTACTGCTACGCCGCCAGCAAGTTTAGCAACACGCTCTTGTAACTTCTCACGATCATACTCTGAAGTTGACTCTTCGATCTGCTTACGGATCTGAGCAACACGCTCTTCAATAGCTTTTGAGTCACCCTCACCATCGATAATGGTAGTGTTATCCTTGGTGATTACAACACGCTTTGCAACGCCTAAGTCATCTAGGGTAGCCTTATCAAGTTCCATACCTAATTCTGATGAAATTACAGTACCTGCAGTTAGAATTGCGATATCCTGTAACATTGCCTTACGACGGTCACCAAAACCAGGAGCCTTAACAGCAGCAACCTTAACAATACCACGCATATTGTTAACAACTAAGGTTGCTAAAGCTTCTGACTCAACATCCTCAGCGATGATAAGCAATGACTTACCAGCCTTTGCAACACCCTCTAGGATGGTGATTAAATCACGGATGTTTGAAATCTTCTTGTCGCACAGAAGAATGTATGGATTCTCCAGTTCAACTGTACCGGTCTCTGTCTTGTTTACGAAGTATGGTGATAAGTAACCACGGTCGAACTGCATACCTTCAACTAGATCTAACTGATCCTCTAAGCCCTGACCATCTTCAATGGTGATAACGCCATCACGACCAACCTTCTCCATTGCGTCAGCAATCAAATTACCAACGGTTGCATCTGAGTTAGCTGAAATGGTACCAACCTGAGCGATTGACTTCTTGTCCTCACACTTGATTGATAACTTCTTTAACTCTTCAGTTGCAGCAGCAACAGCTTTATCAATACCGCGCTTTACGTCCATTGGGTTCATACCAGCAGCGATTGACTTTAAGCCTTCGTTAACAATAGCCTGAGCTAAAACAGTAGCGGTAGTAGTACCGTCACCAGCTGCATCGTTAGCCTTTGATGCAACTTCCTTAACCATCTGGGCACCCATGTTCTGGAACTTACCCTCAAGCTCGATCTCTTTAGCTACTGAAACACCATCCTTGGTGATTAGTGGGGCACCGTAGCTCTTATCTAGAACTACGTTACGGCCCTTAGGGCCTAAGGTTACCTTAACAGCGTTGGCTAGAACGTTTACACCCTCTAACATCTGGGCGCGTGCTTCGTTTCCGAAAATTACTTGCTTTGCAGACATTCTAAAATCTTCCTAAACTAAAAAAAAATTATTCTCAGGTACCAGTTTTCACTAGTCTTCTACGATTGCAAATACGTCAGTCTCAGAGATGATGACAACATCCTTGCCGTCAAGTTTCTCTTTCTTGCAACCATAGCCTTCGTTATAGATAACAGTATCGCCAACCTTAACGCTCATTGGAGATGTTGTGCCGTTCTCAAGAACACGGCCCTTACCTACTGCAACAACCTTACCGCGAGTTGACTTTACTGCTGCGCTACCTAATAAAATACCGCCTGATGATTTGGTTTCTTCCTCAAAAGGCTCAACAATAACGCGATCATACAAAGGAACTAATTTCATTTGTTTCTCCACGGCTATCTACCGTAATATTCTTTTAGTCGGAAAAAGGCGTCCGACTGTCACCACAGCTTCCATCCATTAGTACAAGACAAAAGCATTTAAACTTTTCAACAGTACTAGAAATGGGGATGAATTTTTTCTTTTCAAGGGAAAACTGTAAAAAAAATAAAAATTTTTTTATCTGCTGTTTCAGATATTTTTTTACAGAAAAACCGTGATCTCAGTCTGCAACAGATTAAGTCTCTGCACCGTGTTCAGGGCAGAATTTAAGGAGTGATAAAAAAGCGGTTAAAAAGTAACAGGTTAAGAAATTGCCATACCTCAAACATCTTTGCCGTGGTGAATTTGTGCTCTTTCCTTTTCGATAAGACTCTGTTTAATCTGTGCAACTGATCCTGATGAAGGTCTTACAGAGAGTTTTGCCTTTACAGAAATAATCATTCCTGCAACAACTATTAAAGCACCGATAAACTCTTTTGATGAAAAGTCTTCTCCTAAAAGTACAACGCCAAAGACAGCGCCAAAGACTGGTATCAGATAGACAAAGGTTCCGCCCTTGCTCGCTCCCACCTTGGTGATTGCGTAATTCCAGAAGACAAAGGCCACAACACCTGTTAACAGGGATAAAACCAGAAAGGCGATGATATAGGTTCTGGTAATAGAATAGACTTGCAGTTCATTGAATGCAAAACCTGTTATCGTACAGAATACTGCGCCAAAAAGACCAGTCCATGCGGTAACCGCAAGAGCATTGACGTTCTTTGACAGTTTCCAGCTTATGACCACGTAACATGACCACATCGCCTCACAGACTATAATAATCAGCTCTCCTATGTTTATCTGAAAATGAAGCAGAGTATCAAGTGAGCCTTTACATACTATATAGCCAGCGCCAAAACAGGAGATAAAAATTCCGAGCCATCCTATTCTGCTTAATCTTTCACCTATAACAAAAAAAGCCAGTGTTGAGGTGATGGAAGGACCAATACTCTCAATCAGGGCTGCGTTTGAGGCAGGAGTGAATCTTAAAGCTTCAAATAAAAGGGAATTATGTAAAAAGATACCGACAAACCCCATCAGTAGCAGGACAAAAAAGTCGTGACGTGAAAGGTACAGACCTTTTTTTCCCTCAAGCAGGACTATCAGTGAAAAGAGAACCAGAGCCACAAGGTAAAATCTTGCCCCCGTGATCAGCATTGGCGACATGCAGTCTTTGAGGACACGACCGCAGATTGGGGTTAATCCCCAGATCACACAGGAAATAAATAAAATTAAATAATACCTAAACTGACCTTTCATACAGGATCTTCTCTACAAAAAAAACTCTGCTGAGGCAATTCCTTCCGAGTCTGACTGCACCTTAACGTACCGCCATAAGAGCACTTTTCAATTTTACAAAGTTTCAGAAACCTGTAAAGGTTAACTCTCTGAAATTATGTATAAAACACTTGAGTCTGTAGTGTGACTATACCACGATGCGCGGTTTTATATCCACTTTATGGAAAATATTACCAGAACGACTCAGATCTTTAGTTATAAAGGATCTGAAAAGACATTACGGAAAGACTCAAAAGCAAAGTCTTACCTGAAATTTAAAAGACTGAATAACAAAAAAGGACAGATCTTTGTGAACTGTCCTTTGCAGATGAACCTGATTTTCTCTGTAAAACTGTTTAAAAGAGAAGTTTTTGTACCTTTGTCCGGTTCTGTATCTCATACTCGGTTTTTCTCCTGCTGTTTCATGCTGTACCTTTTTGATAATAACATTCTTTTACAGTCACTCATCACTGTTGCAGCATCTGTTTTATCGATATCTGAATAATCAAAAACGAAATCTTTATATCTGCGTTTAAAATCTCTTATTCCATCAGCAACGGCCACAAAAAAAACTAGTTAAAAGCTTATTAAGATTGCCGGTTGAAACAGCTGAGAAATCAAAATTGATTACATGATAACTGTTGTGAGTTGGGAGATTTAAATCATAAATCTTTGTGCCAGAAAACAGCTCATCATACCTGTCCTGATAGGAAATATCAGTAGTAGCACTTATGCATACGGACAAAAGTAGATTTGCCAAAACGACGCGGACGCAGAAGTACAGGATATTTACTTATACCATTATCATCGAGGTATTTAATGGAGAGACTCTTATCTACAAAGGACTGCACCTTCTTTAGAAATAAATCAAAAGTAAACTGTCCATAAGGATTATTAAGTAGTGTAACTGTACTCTCTGACATAAAGCTGTTTTCTTATATCTTTGCTGTCTTCATTATAGCAGGTAGGGATCAAGCTGTAGGTTTAAGAGTAAAGAGCTGTTCGGAGTAAAACAAAGAACGGATAATGATTTCTACAGAGAATTTATGCCAGAGATTCCCTTACAGCGAACAGGGGTGTTTTGAAAAGGCACTGAACGGTACCCTGTTTTTAGATGAGATAGGAGACATTCCCCTTTCATACCAGGAAGTACTGCTCAGAGTACTGCAGGAAAGATCGGTTACAAATTTAGGAAGCAATACGCCTGTAGACATTAAAAGTGTCAGAATTATTGCAGCTACCAATAAGGATCTTGTAAAAGAAGTTGAGGAAGGCCACTTCTGCGAAGATCTTTTTTACAGACTTTCCTTGTGTCAGTTAAGATTACCGCAGTTATCCGAAATCATTGAGAAAGAACCTGACTGATTTAAAGATATCCAGGGAAATATTCTTGTAAAGATAAAACAGAATGGGGACAGTCAGTTAAATGATCTCTGTCTTGACGGGAATGCTTTACGCTTTATAAAAAACTATGAGTAGCACAGCAATGTGCGACAGCTACACCATGTACAGATGCTAAGCGCTCTCAATGCGAACTTTGAAAAGAGAAATGCCATTACAGCAGATGATCTTACAGCTCAGCTTTCAGATGTCGGAGAGCCTCAGGTATTTGAAAAGAAAGTTGGAAACAGGGAAATTCCTTCAAATATTGAAAACTGGCTCAATGAGCGCAAGAACTATTTCAAGAAAAGACTTTACGAAGAGTATCACGGCAATATTTCAGAAATTGCCAAAAGATCCGGTATGAGTTACCAGAAGGTCAGTACTTCTATAAGACTTCAGTTCTTAAGTTATTTTATGCTCCTGTTCTCATCAGAGCTGTCAACATGTTCTGCAGTGCCGTCGATGGTACTGCCCTTATGAAAAAACGAATCAGACTCTTTTCTTGCAAAAGTAAAAAACTCACTGTCATCGCGTTTTTTATTATAGTACCTCACACATCCTGTCTGAATTCGAGGAATAAGCAGCAAAAGCCCTAAGAGATCTGAGATAAAGCCAGGGAAAAGAAACAGGAAACCTGCAAGTGGCAGGAAAAACACACTCGTATCCACAGTACCGTTTCTGAGTCCATCCATAGCCTGACGGAAGCGCAACTTTATCAGGAACACGCCCAGAACCATCATTAAAAACATTACAAGGATGGTATTTACTGCTCCTATAGAGGATCCAACTTCAATAATAACAGCAAGTTCCAGAACAAAAAAAACAACAAGAGACAGCAAGATCTTCTGCATACAAACCTACTTTTTTACAGCCAATTCAAAAAATCTTCAAAACAGGTAAGCTATTATGAACAGCCGGACTTTATTTTAAAATTTCATTTCCTATATTTTATATGTGGCCTGACTTAACAGTTTACAATGGCAACATATTATTTTTTATAAAAGAATTGTGATTTTAGAACGCCAATACAGTAATGGCCACCTGTCGCAGTAAAGACACTTCAGTACAGGATCAAAATTATCCAGCACAATATAACTCGTTGTACAAATGGGCATATAAATCTCATTTTACTTTTTTCTGCAAATTTTTTTATCTGTCTTAATAATATTCAGTTTTTTAATTTTGTATAAAGCTGTTTGAACTGTATAAAAAAATCCACATAACCAGTTAAAAGTTCTTGAAAAAACAGAGACTTTTACACTTTATAAAAACTGTGATAACTGTCTTTATAATAAAAAATTTTTTCTTTTTTGCTGTGAGTGTCTTCGCAAAAAAAAATCTATTTAAAGATATCTCTCCTAATGCCGTATAAAATAATATCTGTATACGTAAACGACAGAGATAAACTTAGTTTACCTGAATAATGAACGCTTTGTTTTTTTCCGCTCAAACTGTTTTAATTTAAATAATAAATGGGGAATAGTATGGACTTGCTTAGAAATTTAAGCCTCAGAATGAAGCTGATGCTGAGTTTTGGTTTTTTAAATATCTTGATCATCGTAACTTCAGGATTTGCTGTAATAAATACCTCTAAAAATATTGATGCCTCCTACAACGTTGAGAGAATTCTTGGAAAATCCTACAGCCGCGTAATGAATACACAGAGAGCTCTGGACAAGGCAAACGATGTCATCGTAAGTTACTTGAACGGAAAAGCGACTCACGATCACAATGAGGCTTTTATTGCTGATTCTGTCGGCAAGATTGAGGAAATTGCCAAGGTCTCTTCAGTAATGAATGAGAACATCATCGGTGATCTTCCTTCAACAGAATCTTATAAGAACAATATCCTGACTGTTAAAAAACAGGCAAATGTTCTTGTTGCAGACTACAAACAGAAAGTTGTTCCCCTGGTGGCTGCAAACAAGCTCACAGAGGCTCTTGATGTGTATATCTACGAGGTACTGCCAATCACTAACAGATGTCTTGAGCTGTATCAGAAGTTAATTGATGAACAGGTAACTCTTTCAACCGAACTTACAAGAGCCAACACCTCAAAGGGGCCTATGTACACATCAATTATTCTGGTAGTCATTTCTGTTATCATTGCCTTTTTAATTTCCAGAGGAATTTCAGGATATATCCACAAAAACTTCACCCTGCTTGTCAGCTACATCGGCCGCATGGAAAAAGGTGATTTCAACTTCAGAATTAACAATACCCTTGAGGATGAATTCGGTAAGGTCTTTAATTCAGCCTGTCAGATGAGACTGAAGTTGGGAGAATCTCTTGCAAGTGTTGTAAAGTCATACCGCGCTTTTGATGAAAGACTTTCAGGCATTCATTCAAAGATTTCATCTGTGGCAGAAGCTATTGCAGATGCTGAAAGCCGTTCTGTAACAGTATCAGCAGCATCTGACGAGATGGTATCAACCACCTCTGATATTGCCAAGAACTGTGAGAATGCCGCTGCCAACGCAAATGACACCCAGAACATCACCGAGCATGGTGTAACTGAAGTTGAAGGTGTTATTGATGCTATCAGAAATCAGGCAGAAAAGACCAAGAAGGATGCCCAGTTAATCTCAACTTTGGTTGATCAGACCAACAAGATTGGAACTATCGTTCAGACTATTGAGGATATTGCTTCACAGACCAACCTGCTGGCATTAAACGCTGCAATTGAGGCTGCCCGTGCAGGTGAAGCCGGAAAGGGATTCGCGGTTGTTGCAGATGAGGTTCGTGCTCTTGCATCACGATCTTCATCATCAACACAGGAAATCACCAAGATGGTATCTCAGATCCAGTCTGACGCAAACAGCGCCAATGAGTCTATGACCCACACCTTAGGTGAAATGAAGGACCTTGCAGAGCGTGCATCTGGTGTTACAGACATCCTCAATGACATTAACAGCCATGTTGACAATGTAAACAGCCAGATAGGCCAGATTGCAACAGCAGCTCAGCAGCAGACAACTGCAACCTCTGAGATTTCAAACAATATGCAAGGTGTAAGCACATTAACCCGACAGAGTGCCAACAGCTCTCAGGATTCTAACGATGAGATCGAACAGCTAAGAGCAGCTGCAAAGGATCTGTTAGAAAAGTTGGCTGTATTCAAACTTGAAGGAATTTAAGTAAGGATCCGACTATATTTTGTCAATGCCTCCAGATTTACATCTGGAGGCTTTTTTATTTTCAGACAGCAGATTAAAACTGCAATGTAAACATCACTCTGTAGGGACTGCTTTTCTTTGCTCTCTTCTCATAAGACAGAATGAGTTTTACTCATAAAAGCTGTTATCAGCTAATAGAAGAAATGAATTCTGTTCTTTCTCTGTGAAATTTATGGAACTATTCATGGCAATCCTGCCGTTGAGCTGTGCTGAATTTTTTCTGGGTCAATACGGAAAAGTGTGGGATTAGAAAAAAATCAGTTATCTTACTGAAAGATTGAAGGTGTCAAACCAGAAGATCAAGACCATCAGAAGGAAGAGTTATGGTCAACCTGATGATGAGTATTTCTTTCTTAAACTGTTTGATGACTCAAGACAAAGGTTGAGATCTTTGGAAGATGACTGAACAAAGATCCCACAGTTTTTAGGACTGTACCTTTTTTCTAAGTTGTATATCCAATATATTTTAATGCAAAAAAATATGGCTCAAGGATGATTATATCCTGAGCCCTGCTGGAATTTCAGTAAAACAGAAAATGACTACAGATTAGAATTTGAACCTAACTGTAAGGTTGCTGTCATCATTTTTTTAGCATTTGCAGCTACCTGTACTGCAGTCTGGTAAGAACGGTTAGCGCTGATCATATCAGCCATTTCTTCCACAGGATTTACATTTGGTCTGTAAATATAGCCATTCTCGTCTGCTAAAGGATGATTGGGATTGTATTCTTTTATGGTTGGCGCATCAGACTCGACCACACCTTTTAAGGAAACACCGACACCATAAGGTTCTCCAGTTACAGGATCGGTTACACCACCCTGTGTGTTCTCGGCCATGTAAGCTTCATCCATCGCTGCTGAGAATAAAGGTCTTCTTGCCTTATAGGTGTTTTCAACTGATGAACTTACTGATTCGGCATTGGCAAGGTTTGATGCAGTAGCATTTAAACGAACTGACTGAGCATTCATTGCAGTACCTGCAATATCTAATATTCTGAATAGACCCATTTTTTATTCTCCTGCTAGTTACCAGTGCGCAAAGCGTTTTTAAGCTTGGCAATTCGTCCGTTTAAAAAGGTAAGTGTAGCCTGGTATTCCATGGTATTGTTCATGTATTTCATACGTTCAGAGCTTACCTCAACTGTATTTCCGTTACCGGTATCGGCCTGATATGGAAGACGGTATTTTAAAGTCAGTTCAGGTTCATCTGAAATTGATGATTCATCCATATGCTTATCGTTCGTCTTTATCATTTCTGAAGGCTGCTGCATCTGTACATGAGCTGCCTGCTTAAAAGCAATATCAAAGTCCAGATCACGAGCTTTATAACCCGGAGTATCAGCATTTGCAAGATTGCCTGCCAAAACTTCAGCTCTCTGGTTTCGAATTCCCATGGTGTACTGATGAACACCAAAAACCTTATCAAAACCTAATGACATCTTCAGCTCCTAAATCACGACAAACAAATGTTTTCTTTATACAGGAGTCATAAGCAACTACTGTGCCAATATAGATTTTTCGTTATTTTACAGGCAGTTACAGTATTATTTTAAATTAGTGATGTTTTTTTGACATAAAGCTGAACGTCTTTTGGAACATTCAGCTTTAAATTAGAGAAGAGAAATCTGATTTCACTGAAGAACTTACGCTAGAAGGCGTATTTTTGTGGCTTTAAGTGATAAATGATACCTGGGTTGCAACGCATCATTTCATATTTGTCTGCAACACCTACCAGGGTCTCAGTTGATCCCAGAATTAAGTATCCGCCTGGATTCAGACACATTGTCAGCTTTCTTAAAATGTCGGCCTTTACATCATTAGAGAAGTAAATCAGAACATTGCGGCAGAAGATCACATCAAAACGGCCCATCAGTGCATATGAACCTAACAGGTTCATTGGTCTGAACTCAACCATCGATTTTACTCTTGAGTCAATCGCCATCATATTAGGATTGTGTGTAGGTCTGAAGAACTTTTCCTTCCTCTCAGGAGACAGACCACGTGACAGTGCATGCACATCATACTGGCCCCTACGGCAGATAGAGAGCATTTCAGGAGAAAGATCAGTTCCGATAATCTGTGTCTGCTTAGGATCGATATGTAACATCTTTGACATCTGTTCTTGGATAATCATACCGATTGAGTATGGCTCCTGACCGGATGAACAAGCTGCAGACCAAATTCTGACAGGATATTTAGCCTTTTTAGCAAGCTCTGGCAGAATGATTGTCTCTAACGCTTTATATGGATAGGTATCTCTAAACCACAAAGTCTCATTAGTAGTCATTGCATCAATAACCTCTTCTTGAGCTTTGTTATTAGGTTTTTCTTCCATAGCCAGATTGATAAGATCATCAACTGTTTGAACACGGAATTTGCTCAATAAAGAAGACAAACGAGAATTTACTAAATACTGTTTACCATCTCCTAAAACGATACCGCACTTTTCCTCTACAAAGGCTGCAAAGCGACGATACTGAACATCTGTTACTTCCTGTTTTTCAGTTACTAATGAAGTTTTACCATCGCGGTTAATGCTAATTGGCCTTACCTTTGGTACTGTAGATAAAGCAGCTTTAGCCTGTTCAATCTTACGAGTAAATTCTTGAGTACTAGCTGAGAATGGGGTTGAACCAGATGTATTTGAACTTGTACTATTCAACCTTGCATTAGCTGAGCCAAAAGAACTTGAAGTTGTTCTTGAACTGAAGACTGAACTAGGTGTAGCAGTCCTTAAAGAACTTGTTCCAGCAACAGTAGAGTTAAGAGCTGAAGTTGTAGCTCTTGGTGTAAAGCTTGAGCCTGTCTGAGTACTACGAGAGCTTGTAAAAGCTGATGGTCTTGCAGTTGTGGCAACAGTTGTCGTTCTTGAAAACAGAGTACTTGCAGGTCTTGTAGTTGAGGACAAGCTTGATGATGCACTAGGTCTTGATGCTAAAGATGAACTTGTATCAAAAAAACTTCTAGGAGCAGTTGAACCAAATGATGAGGGTGTAGCAGTACTTGTAGCAGAAGCTGAAGGACGTAAAGTACTGTTACCTAAAGTTGATCTATTTAAGGTAGAACTTGACTGAGCTCTTGCAACTGAACTTTGAGCTGTCGAATCCAAAGTTGAACCTAAAGGACGAGTGCTACTTAAGGTTGTCTGAGTGCTGACGCCTGTAGGTCTAGTTGTAGTTGACGTAAAACTAGAACTTTTAGCTGTAGAGCTAGTTGCAAAAGGAGATGAACTCCTTGGATTTAAAGTTTTTACAGTTGATGTAACTCTATTTGAAGCAGAACCATCAGCATTTTTTGATGATAAAAGCGAACTGCTCTTAACTTGAGAACCTTGAGATAACTTCTTGTCATTGTTATCTGAACTGAATAGTGCCATATGTCCAATGCCTATAAATACAGGGCTCAATACACATACAAACAGATTGGAAAATGTTTACTCCAATCCATTTATTTATTATTATTCATTTTTTCTTTGTTTATGTCACAAAGAAGCACTTGTAGCAAACAAATTGCTACAAGTTTTGGTTCTATGAGAACTATAGAACCATTGTTTCAATTAAAGTTAGAGTTACTATTTTTCTTTTACGTCTTTACCCATTACAAGGTCAGCACCTGACTTACCTGCATTGGTAAGAATTATGCCCTTCTTTACAGCTTTAGCTAGCTCTAATGGGTTGAACTTAGGAATAAAGTCATTAGCACCAGCTTTACTTACCATGCCTAAGTTAAATACACCTGACAGAGAGGTATGTAAGATCACATAAGCAGGCTTTAATGAAGGATCCTTTCTGATTGATGCACATAAGGTATAACCATCCATCTCAGGCATTTCAACATCGGAAATAACCAATGCAACCTGCTGATTGATAGGTCCTTTAGCAGCCATTTCTCTTAAGATATTGTAAGCTTCACGACCATCATGAGCCTTAATTACCTCAAGATTTAGCTTCTCCATTGCAGCTGTTACCTGATTTAGAGCAACTCTTGAGTCATCAGCAATCAAAACCTTTGGCTTATGCTGCTGAATAAGTTTTGAAAACTCCTCATCATATACTTCATCAAGATCCTGCTTCTCAAGCTTGCTTGGTGAAATTTCTTCTAGGATCTTCTCAACATCAAGAATTTCAACTAGCTCACCGTCAATTTCAGTTACAGCGGTCATATAATTGCTGTCACCAGCTCCCTTTGGTGGAGGCATGATCTTATCCCAGTTCATATTCAAAATTCTTTCTACACTTGAAACTAAGAAAGCATGAGTTGAACGGTTATATTCAGCAATTATGATGAAACACTTATCGATATCTCTTGATGGACGGCCACCAATTGCATAAGCAAGATCAATTACAGAAATTGTTTGTCCACGAATATGTGCTACACCAATTACATACTTCTGTAATTTAGGCATCACAGTAAGTCTTGGGCAAGGCAGGACTTCTCTCACCTTAAAAACATTAATACCATAACGCTGGCGTAGACCTGAGAGCTTAAAGAGCAGAAGCTCCATACGGTTCTGTCCCACTACCTCGGTCAATTCATTGACGGAATCCATTACACCAATCATGTTGTTCACCTTGCTTTTTATTATTAATAAATTTGTTGATGATATTTTATAGAATAATTAGCAATTTAGACTATAACTAACAGAAAATAAAGAAATTGCGGATCAAGTCACACCCTCTTTATCAAATCTGATAGATAGATATGATTAATAGCTACTTTCTACATACTATCATCACTTAAAACTTTATAAAATCCTAAAGTCTAAAACGTTTTCATGAATTTTCAACTCACATTATTCAAATGTCATTTGATTTTCCATGAAATCTAAAATCAACATTTGTGATATTATCGTTAAAGTGTAGTTTAGTCTTGTTGTTTTTCAACTCACAAAGGTGGAAATTTTTGAAAAACTTGCTAAAAATTGTATCGACTGTTTTGGCCATTTTCTTTAATGTATTATGCATTAATATTTGCCAAGCTTCTGTTGAAGAGGCTGATTTTTTATCAAACGTCGCAAAGCAATATATGTTAGCCCAATTTGATAACAATCGTACTGACAAAAAATATCTGGTTAAGGCTAGTAAGATCGATCCTAATCGAGATTATGGTGGTAAGTGCTCAGGCTTCCTCACAGCTGAATTAGTAGGCGGTGAGATTAAAAAGAGCAATGTCGTCAGAATAAAGTGCACAAGAAAGAATAATCCATACACTGTAAATGTACCTGTAACAGTAAATGTTGCAAGAGCTACTACAATTGCATCTGCTAACATTCCTAAAGGCACTACCATTACAGCTGATCTTTTAGAGGATTCTTTTGTAAATGAAAGCACCAACACCTCAGCTGTAATCACAGACAAATCCATGATTTTAGGTAGCAAAGCAAGACGCGATATTCGTGCTGGCGAACAGATTAAAGTAAGCGACTTTTGTGTAATTGCCAAAGGTGACATTGTAACTATTGTAGCTTCAACAAATAATCTTGAGATTAAGACTCAAGGTCAGGCTCTTGAAGAAGGCAAGGTAAATGATCTTATTCAAGTAAAAAATGTAAAGACTAAAAAAGTAATTCAAGCGGTAGTTACCGGTCCTAATACTGTTAAAGTGATCTTTTAACTGATTGCTAAGTTTTGGCTTTAATGTTTCTTGAAAAAAGGCTAAAGAAATCTCATTTTTACCGATAATTAACTCAAGAAAACACTGTACAAACAAAATTGAGTTTTACTCTAATAATGTTTGTAGCTTCGAGCAAAAACAGTTAAAATTTCTCGAATGATTAATTTCTAGTTTTTTTTCAAAAATTTTATAAAAATTTGCTCAAGAAAATTTAAGCAATGACGTTAAGAAATTAACAGGAATAATTAATGCGTAAAGCATAAATAAATTTAAACTAGAAGAGAAAAGTTTTATTGAGGGTAGTATCATGGCAATCGATGTATTATCAGACCGTTCTTATAACGGCATAAAAGAATCAGTTGCTACTGCCAAGAATGTAGCAACAAGCACAGCTAAAAGCGCTGTAGCTCAGAAAAAGGTAGCAGTTCAGTCTGATGATGTTGTCTTAACTGATTCTGCCAAAACCTTAGCAAAAGCAACTGATGCTGCAAGAAACGCATCTGGCATTGATGAAGCTAAAGTTGAGAAACTAAAAGCTGCAATTTCTGACGGTTCATACAAGATTAATTATGAATCAGTAGCTAATAAGCTAATTGATTCTGAAGATGAGTTAAGCTCAATCTTTGGATAGATTTAAATACTGTTTGCAGGAGAACAGTATTGAAAAGGTCTCAAAGCAATTTGAGGCCTTTTTGTCTATATACCTTTTCAAAAATTCCTTTAAATCTTTGCCTAGTTCTTTTGCGAAATCACCAAACCTGCAATAGATAAAACCATACCTAACAAAAGGTAAACAGTAAGCTTTTCATCAATACAGATCACAGCTCCTATCGCAGTTACCACTGGAGTGGCATACAGATAGACATTAGTTTTAACAGAACCTAGATATGAGATAGCTTTATTCCAAATAAGAAAACTTAATGATGAGGCAAATACTGCTAAGAACAGATAATTTACGATGTTGATTGGCTTTAATAAACAGTCTAACTTAAAGTCATATCCATAAAAGGCCATGCATGGTACTGTACATAAAACAGCATAGAAGAAAGACTTAATCGTCATCACCATGGTACTAATACCAAGTCTGTGTAGCTTGACTACATAGACACTATACAGTCCCCACACGATGGCACAACCTAAAGCCATCAGATCACCTTCAGGATTTAATTGCAAACTCAATGATGAAAAACTCAAACAGGCAATACCTGACATTGCTATAAAGAAACCTAAAAAGAAGTATTTACCTAAGTTCGCGCTCTTGTCTATGAATCTGTTTAAAAGAGCTACAAATAGAGGAGCTGTTGATACAATCAAACTTACATTTGATGCATTAGACATTATTAATGCATTATTTTCAAAAACGAAATATATGGTTACACCATAAAAACCACAAAAAGCCGAGTACAGCTCAACTCTTAAGGAAATGAATTTCAATGCTTTTGGAGCTAAGAGAAGTAAAGTTAAAGTTGCAATGACAAAACGATTGAATAGTATTTCAATAGGAGAAAAATCTCTTAATAGAACTTTTGAGCTCACAAAGGTCATTCCCCAAAACAGAATTACAATCACTGCACATAAGTGAGCTACTATCAATTTTCGTTGCATAACTACCTCTCATGGCACTAATTATCTATTGCTATTTTTACAAGATCAAATCTACCATTTTAAGTTCCATTTCTAAGCATTATTTAACTTTAGAAAACAATTGAAGAACTAGAGAAACATCATGAGGCACAACTAAAAGATGGAGATTTGTTCAAAGAACTAGAAAAAAAATAGTAAATTCGATTCCCATATGTACACATATTTTCAGAAGATAAAAACTAACTTTGGTTCATTTTTTTAGAATCAACAGAATTCAAAGCAAATCTAGCTTTTGACCTAATATAGTCCGATTGTATAAGGTCGGACTTTATAGTTAAGAAGAAAAAAGGACGTATCTTTTGTCTCCTTAAGGAGATTTCATTATTATGATTTATTATTCTTACAAAACTCATAAATCATCAAAGAGATAATTCCAAAACCGTATAGCATTACAAAAATAAATAAAACTGTAGCAAATATCATTAATAGCTACTCCTCTTTCTAAAGATACAGTAAGAGAAAAAAACTAAAATAACGACAGGCGTTACTATAATAGCAAACTCTAGTTTTTTTATATAAAGAGACACTTCATTGCTCGCAAAATGAAAATCGGAAATTGCATTTCTACTTTCCTCAAATACAAACTCATCAAAGAAAAATAAAAAAGCATATCCCCAAACAGTCAACATTGACGCAACGACAACAGGAAACAAAAGCTCAAAAAGCTTTGCTTCTCTTAGCTTATTTTCGATATTTTCCACTCTTGCTTTGAGTTTAGAGTTTTCTTCCTTTAAACGCAAATTTTCCTTTTTTATCAGAAAAAGACCAGGTTCTAACGACTTTTTCATTTACTTAATCCGTAAAACATACTTATACCTATGAATCTAAGACAATTGACCAAACACCAATAAATGCTCTACAGTACCTGCAGAGCTTTTCTACCTTTTAACTACTTAAGCTACACTCTCTTCTTTATCTGTAGAGTTTTTACTTCGTCGTCTTGATTTCTTTTCTACCCTGACTTCTTTTGAGTCAGAATCAGACTCTGTACAGAGATTTTCATTGTTCTCACTCACCTCAAGATCATTTCCTAAATCACTTTTCTGAGTAACTTTTAAGATTTGCTTTTCATGACCAAAGATGTCGTTACAAAGACGCATTACATACTCATGTTCTACATCAGGTAGTCTTAGAGCAAAACACATCTTGATGATCTTGTGGACTGTATATGGAGTTTCAACAGACAACAAAGCAGCAATTTTTAATAGCGTTCTTGTAGAAAAAGGAGCAGAGATCTGCCTTACCCCATTCTCAATTCCATGTTCAACAACTTTTCTTAAATCATGAGCAAAATGTAACAGCTTTTTGCTCATCTCAAGCCCAAGATCAGGAAAACTATTCTTTAACATCTCAAGTTCTACGATTGGCTTTGGATACCCCATTTCAATAAAGCGCCATCTATCTAAGAAAGCCTGATTTAATAATCGTGCGCCATTGTAGAAGCCTGTCATATCACCAAAACCTTTGGTATTAGCTGTTGCAATTACTCTAAATTGAGGATGCGGTTTGATTACCTCGCCATTATTAGCAAGGATTGTAAGAGGCTTACCTTCTAGAACATCGTTTAATACTGATAAGTCACCAGGTGACATCAGATCGATTTCATTTAAGATTAAGATCTCTCCATAGAGCATCGCTCTAGTTAACGGACCGTATTCATAGACTAATTCACCTCTTTTTAAAGTGGTATGCCCTATAAGATCTAATGACTCACACTTATTAGATAAAGTGATCTGCTCTACGCCCCAGTTAAGACGAGCTGCAATTTGCAAGATCAAGGTTGTCTTACCGCAACCTGACGGACCACTAATATACAGACAATCTTTAAAAGGATAGATAAGGTAGAGTAGAACTTCATTTAGAACATTAAGCTCAAAAACATAGTTCTTATCTAAGTTAGGAATATGATCAATAAGATTGCTTGGTTCTAACTCGCACTCTTCAATCACGATCTTATCGGAGTTGAATACCTTCTTTAAATTTACATTAAACATAATTTGCTTTTCCTAGTTATGCATTTAAATCATCTTTATGAGCCTAATTTGATTTCTCTAGCTAAAACTTTACTGGTTAGAGCTACTTTTCCTAGAGAATCTGTAATCCTAAAATTGCGTAATTGACCTAATACAGAAACTCTGTTTCCACATCTGACAATTTGATAAAGTCTCTTAAGCTCAGTCTCATTCTTTTGATTGAACATATACACTTCGTGATAATCAGCATATAAAGATGAATTAGGCGAGGTCTTAGCTTCGTTTTTAGAGTTGACATCATCTTGAGATACTGAATTTTTGCCTTCAGTTTTTAGGCTAAACTTCAACTTGAAGGAGTTTCTTTGAGATCTATAGGAAACAGTACTTACGGTTCCTGTTAAATAAACTTTGTTGATATCCATAATTCACTTTTTAAGTCTTAATTATTCTTTATAAGAACAAAGTCATAAGAGCTTGTTCTTAACAACTGCAATTAAGCGAAGCTTTAGGATCTGTTTTTTTAAGTTTATGCGCGCTCAAATTGCGAACAGATTGTACAAAGACAATTTTTACAACTTTAAAAATTACTGATAAAAAGTGAAATTTATAGAAAATTTTGATGTGAATTTATTGATTTTAAAGGGAAATAAAAATAGCACTTTTATGTTTTGCAGAAGGCTTTAGAAAAACAAAAGTGCTATTGAGGATAGAATTAAGCGTCTACAGACAAACGTGAAGGGCCACGTGCAGTAGCATAACCTTTTGCTGTATAGGTCATGTTGCGAGTTACCACGTCACGTACACCTAGTAGAACTGCCTGCAGCTTATTAGCTGACTGCATACACATAGTGATGAGCTTACCGTTAATTTCATTTCTAAACTGACACTTTTTCATCATGTTCTTAATGATGGTAACCTCTGGTAAAAATTCAGTATGTAGCTTTGCTACCTCAGGATGAAGTTTGATCCTCTGATCATTTGACTGTAACTTTAACATCAGATCAGATTTCATCTCTGATAAAGGTTTCAAATTCTCAAGATGTCTATCTTTTAGAGATTCATACTCAGCCTGAATTACCTTTTCAAGCTTTTCTAAAATATCTTTTTGTCCATCCAGATAGTCTTTTAAAGGACGTACTGTGTTTTGTGGAGTAGTTTTATTAAAAACAAATCGTGAGGTGTTCATAATTCTCTCCTACATCGCACCACGCATCTGATAAAGATCGTAGATTACCCTTGTGTCAAGCTCAAGTTCGGTTGCGTAGGTATCCCCTACTGCGTACTGTCTTATGACTCGTGCGCCATGAACAAAACCATCAACTTCTGACTTTACAGAATTTGAGGTTTCAATATTGCTTGAATTTAAAGTATCGGTGGCTCTGATATAAATGCCATTAACCTGTTCAGATAATTCTCTATAAGCTTCAATCTTTGATGCTCTCATTGCTTTAATCTGCTTGATGGCATCTGTTGCACCCGGCTGACGAGAAATTGACGCATAACCGGTTGCTCTTAAGACTGGATACTCTGATGGCTTGTGTACACCATCATCTGTCATGGTTAAATTCTTTACAAAAGATACAGAGGAACATGAGCACAAAGCCATTGGCAGTAGCATTGCTACTGCAAAAGTTGTAATCAATCTTCTAAGTCTCATAGATCCTCCTAATCATTAGTACGTGAGTACTGACTTTGGTCATGCACATCTCGTACCAACTTTTCCTGATACATGTAAGTATCAGCAGGATATATAACTGTAGACTTTCCTCTATTGCCAAATCCTAAGAAAGAATGCTCTTTGTTATACATATAGTGCTCATAGTTACCTGATGAAGTTGCAGGTACCTTAGCTCCTTTTACGTAATATTTAGCATTGAACTCATCAGAGTCTGTTCTGTAATAGTTATCTTTAAACTGCTGCTCTTGTCTTTTACGACGTTCTTTATCGGTCATAGCATAGACAGGAGTATCTGTAGTTGATGCAGAAGCTCTAACAGAGGTCTTAGTTACAGTTCTTTTAACTACTGTATCAGTTACATTACCGTTACCAATGATAGTACCTGGCTCATATAAATATGAGGTAACACCATTTATAGAACAATCTTTCTTACCGGTTCTATAGCAGTAAGGTAATCTCTCATAAGGAATAAAGCCTGTAGCAGAACCTACAACTGTCTGGGTTGACATATTTATGACACGACCAACTACAACGATTCCTGAATCATTTCTAGTTAAAGTACCTGCAAAGATATGTCTTACCATGGCCTGACGGGCAACTTTCTTCCAATCTCTTGAAAAGACAAACTCACCGTCTTTAGTAATTGAAATAGCGCCTGTAAGCTTATATTCAAAAACACTGATACCTCGTCTGTCTAATTCATGGACAAACATCTCTGCCATGGCACGACCTAAATAGCCTGCATTTTCATAAGTATCTGTATCTACAAATGAGGTTACAGCTACCTTTGGTAAAGATGAATAAGTTACAGTCTTACCATCGCTGTCAGTTACAGTGGTTTTAGATGACTCATCTTTTGACAGATCATTCATCATAGTCTGATACAAGATATCAGACATATTAGATACGATCTTGCTGATTTCCATGCCTTTTTGGTCATAGACACTGCTCTTTGTAGGTACAACACTAGCCTGTTGTGTCTTGCCACCTTGGGCAGGATTTGCCGAACAGCCTGCGATTACTAGGCAAACTGCAAGGCTTAGCATTTTAAGTAATTTTCTCTCCATCCTGACCTTCTTTTATTTGTATAATCAATAAACCGTGAATTATAAAACGCTAAATTTTTAACGTTTTTGTCAATCTTGGTGTGAATAATGCAAATTCAATGCCATGTGACAAAATTCAATCACAAAGGTGATTTATGAAAATAAGATTATTAATTCAAATTTTATGCTGTTTAGTGTTTTCTGTAATGAGTTCTACTGCCTTTGCTACCTGGTATACAGCAAATGGCACCGGCTCAGACAGAAACGATGCTGTAAATGATGCTATCCGTAATGTCATGTTACAGGCAGGAGCTGACATTAAAATCGAGCAAAACTATAAAAACGGTGTTTTACAAAGCGATAACGTCAATATTATGAGCAGATCACCAATCAAAAAGCTGGTAGTGATGTCAGAACAGACAACCTTTAGTAAGGTAACTGTTACCATCAAAGCATTTATTGATGAAAGATTTGCCAAAGCAAGATGCTCAGGGGCTGCTGTACATAAAGCTGTACTGCCAGTGTCATTCAGATTTGCTGACTCTCAGGCCTATCAGGGCAGTATTGGAATTGAAGGTATCAGTAAAGAGCTAGATAAACTTGTTATGGAGAATCTTTATAACACCTCATCCTTTGTAACCAGGCCTCTGGTAAGAGCTAATCTGAACACTTCAAATTCACCTAATATGTCAAATGACTTCCAGGTATCCAACCTTTCTAGTTTAGCAGATCGTTATGGCAGTCAGTACATTATTCTAGGCACTATAAATTCAGTAAGTACCTCTGAGGTTGGTAACAATGTACTAACCAAGCTGATGTACGTTCCTACAAGAACTATTAACTTTGATATTGATGTCTATGATGCAATCAATGAGCAAATCATCTTCCACAGAAATTACACTGCTGAAGCTGATTGGCCATTTAAACAAAGTGAGTACATCGATTTAAGATCTGACAGATTTAAGAGCTCAGAATACGGTCAGAGAGTTTACGGTCTAGCGGCAGAGGTCTCCAAAGATCTAGTTGCAGAACTTCAATGTAAACCTGCTAATGCCAAGATCATCGATCTTGATGGGGATGATGTAGTAATCAATGTTGGTAGAGAGAACGGCATCAGCCCTAATATGAAGTTCACCTTAGTTCAGGCAGCTTCTATGTCAGGACCTAATGGCGATAATTACAGTGCTTATGAGAAAAGTAACAGTGTCTATAAAGTAGTATCTGTTTACCCACATGCAGCTAAATTGCATCCTGTTGATTTACAGAACAATACTTTGAATGTAAACGTCAACGATGTAGTAACTTTACAATAGAAAAAACGGTATTGTATCAAGTCAATATATTGATATAATACCGTTGGTTTTGGCCCCATAGTTAAATGGATATAACAAGCCCCTCCTAAGGGCTAGTTGCAGGTTCGATTCCTACTGGGGCTGCCACTCTTCATAGAAAACTTCTACTTTTTTGCCCTAAGATTTTTTACCACTAAAGAGCAATCTTTCTTACAGAAAGCTATACCATAAGCATAGATATCAGTAATCTTTGCAATCTTTGTAAAAGGCTCTGCGTAATTCTTCTCTTCAATTTGCCTTGGAGCAATTGCAGCTAATTCATCCATATCTTCTGACTTTGAGGTAGCTTTAATCTCAATGATTACAGCTTTAGTATTACGCTCTGCTTTAAAGGTAATATCAGGGTATCCACTACCAGACTCATAGTTAGAATGATATTCAGAAATGATGCCTTCACAGCTAGTAAAGATACCGTTGATAAATCCATGATAGTAGTTCTCGTAAGGAGATTTAGTAGCTGTATCTCTAATTGATACGTATTTTTGTAACATATCAAATAGGATATTGCTAATATCTTCTTGCTGTCCTTTAACTAAAGCCTTTATAAACTTACCAGGCAACTTCAGATTTACAAAGACGTCACTGAATCTTTTTTGAATATTTTCTCTAAAACAATCTTTAATCTCTAAGTTAGGCAGTTTTACTGCAATATCATCTGCGCTACTGTCTTCAGAATTTAAGGTATCAGTCTTATCCCAATCTACAGTTAAGTATCCTGTATGCAACAGTAATGACCAGAAATCATTTGGTATATGTTGTGATAAACAGTCATAGTTCATGGAATCGTTTAACTTAAAGCTAATTGACTTGCCATCAACTAAGTCCTGCATCTTTTGGGTATCAGTATCAGTTAGATATCCTAGGTATTCATATACAGCAGGACTTGAGGTTGATGTTGCCCAGTAATTACCTGTAATCACTTTTGAAGCAGGGCAATTTTGCTGAAAGTTAAAGTTCTTTTTTATAAAGTTAACCACATCCCATGGACAGAACATCTCTTTGTCATAGAACTTGTATCCGTCGTAGTTATCTTTTACTTTTTGGGCAAAATCTCCTAACTCATAATCATTTAAGAATTGATTTGTTTCTTCTTTTGTAAAACCTATGATACCAGTGTACTCTGTCTCTCTATCTACTACAGTATTCACATAGAGGTTATTTACACATGTAAAGATGCTGTTCTTTGCTACCTTCGTTACCTTTTAGCTCACTATAGACATCTTTTCCTTATGGTAATGGTAAGAATTATTTTGTTGTCATTATCTTGTTCTCAATTCATCGGTTCTAATTCAATTATACATGATAAAAATTTTGAGAATTTGATTAGTGCCATTTAATGCTGGTGAATAGAGAGTTTATAAAGTTTTTTCTACATCATCAAACCTGAAGTTATCTGTAAAGCTGTTTTCTTAGCTTTTTCAATTATTGCAGATAACTTGTCCGTGGTAAATTTGTTGATGGTACCTACAATTGAAATAGCTCCAATTAAATGACTGTCCTGGTCAAACACAGGCACTGCTACACAACGGATCTCAAGACCACCTTCACCATTGTCATAAGAGAAACCTCTTAAGTGAATTGAAGCTAATTCTTTGCGTAAAGCCTCAGGTGTAGTAATAGAGTTAGCTGTAGCTGGAGTGTAGTCTAGAGTTCTTATAATATTCTCTCTTTGAGTAGCTTCCTGATATGCTAAAAGGCACTTACCTAAGGCTGTATGAACTAAAGAGATCTCAGCGCCCTCTCTGGACATTATTCTCATACCTGTTTTGGGACTGGTCTTTTTTAAGACATAAAAAGCCTTATCATCATCCATAATGCCAAAATGCACCGCAAGACAATCAATGCTGGTAATAAGTCTGTCTAAGTAAGGGCTTATGATCTCTTTTAAATCTAAAGAATCCGAAGCTGAATTACCTAATGCTACTAGTTTCATCCACAGTTGTACTGTCTTGTCAGAATTCTGTCGTAACAGACGCAATTTAACCATATCATCAACTAAGACATATACAGAACTTCTAGGAAGTCCTGTTAAGGAAATGATTTCTGATATAGTACAACGATGATTTTTTTGAAGAACCTCTAAGATCCTCAGTGCTCTTTCTAAGGCTGGAACTCGGATTTTTGAAGACATATAAACACCAAAATGAATAGCTATAATCCAGTATTTTAGACGATTTTGGTGTTTAATATATGATAATGTTTTTCTATCCTGGAATGATCATGCCAAGATCTCTCATCTTAGCAATCTTATAACGTAAGGTTCTAGGACTGATTCCTAACTTGGAAGCAACTTCCTGACGGGAACCGCGACATTCAATTAAAGCATCTAAAATAATCTGATATTCCTGCTGCTTTAACTCACCGCCAAGATCCTGAGGGATCTTCTGGTTGCGCACAAGCTCTTCACTGCTTGAAACAGAATTTGGAACAGACTGAGTACTCTCATCTTCAGTGATTTGCTCTGGGGCAATTTCAGGTACTGCTATACCTTCAGAGTCAAAAGATTTAGACTGCAAAGCATCTTCTAAAGAAGACTCATCTAAGACAATGCAGTTTTCATCAACCACTCCATTTACAGAAAGAATTAGAGCTCTCTGCATTACATTATCCAGTTCACGTACGTTGCCAGGCCAACTGTAAGATAAAAGTTTCTTTTTAGCATTCTCTGACAACTTAGGAATTGCCATATTTGAATCTTTAGCATGTTTTGATAATAAGAAAGTACCAATAGGAATAATATCCTTTGGTCTCTTGCACAGTGGCAGCCAGCGTAATGGGAAGACATTTAATCTGTAATAAAGATCTTCACGGAATTTCTTTTCAGCTACAGCCTGTTTTAAATCTCTATTTGAAGTTGCAATTACTCTTACATCTAGGGAGATAGTCTTGCGTGAACCTAGTCTTTCCACTTCTTTTTCCTGTAATACACGCAAGAGCTTTGCCTGTAGTCCAAGATCCATCTCGGTTATCTCATCTAGGAGGATAGTTCCACCCTGAGCCTGTTCAAATTTACCAGGACAAGCCTGTACAGCTCCTGTGAAAGCTCCTTTTTCATAACCAAATAAGGTAGCCTCTAACATTGAATCAGGGATTGCAGCACAGTTAATAGCTACAAATGGACCTGAGGCGCGAGGTGACTTATCATGAACATAGCGAGATAAAACCTCTTTACCAGAGCCTGATGGGCCTGTGATCATAACAGTGGCATCAGTTGTTGCTACTCTTGCAGCAAGAGATAAAAGCTCTGCTGTTGAAGGATCAGCAAAAATTGGCTCTCCGCCTACAACCTTACTTACAGGCACATAACGAGAAACCTGATTTAGTAATACCTCTGGTGCAAATGGCTTGGCTAAATAATCAATAGCGCCATCACGCATTGCTCTTACAGCACCATTGATATTGGCATATGCTGTCATTAACAGGACAGGCATATTTGGGAGTTTTTCGTGAATTGCGTTTAGAAGAGTATGACCATCCATAGCCCCCATCTGGATATCTGAGATGACCATATCTACTTTTTTCTTTGAAAGAATATCTAGAGCTTCTTCGCCACCAGATGCCTCAAGGCATACATAACCTGTTAGCATCAGTGTATCTACAATCGCCTCTCTTAACTGACTGTCGTCATCAACAATTAGAATTTGACTGTTACTCATAATATTCCTTAAAACTTGGCTTTAAGCTACGGACTTTTCGTCTTTAAAGCTCTCAGAAGGTTCAAGTACTCCCTCATATTTTGGAATGATCATAGTGAATACTGTTTCCTTCTCATTTGAAACAAGACGTATATCGCCCTGATGTACCTTAGCTACAGCAGCTACTACAGCAAGGCCTAAACCAGTACCATTGCTCTTTGTAGTATAGAAAGGCTCAAAGATATGAGCTCTAACCTCAGGCTTAATCATAGGTCCGTCATTTTTAACGCTGATCATAACATTCTTAGTATCAGCTACAAGCTCTATCTTAACGTTTTTTGCTCCAGCTTCAATGGCATTTGTCACCAAATTGCTAATTGCACCGTTTAAAGCTGTAACATTGCCTAAAACTGTCATTGGACGTGGACCAATATCTGAACTTAAGTTTGCACCACTCTTTTGTACTACTGAAGCTACAGAGCCTAAAACACCTTCTACGATATCTACAGCATCTAAAACTTTAACTGACTGCTCACCTGAACGAGCATACATTAAAATATCACTTACCTGAGCTTCAAGAGCTTCTAGACGAGACATCAGTTTTTTCTGGAAAACATTACGTGAGGCCAAAGGTAATTTCTGATTTCCTAAGTTTGCAGCATACAAAATAGCAGCAGATAATGGGGTTCTGATCTGGTGAGCTAAAGATGCAGCCATCTTTCCTAATGAAGATAATCTCTCCATATGATTTAACTTATCAGTAAGTTTACGGGTCTCGGTCTGATCTGTCATTTGAACTAACTGACCGTGAGATAAAGGTTTGGTTGATACCTGTAGACGTTTGCCATCTACAGTTGAGATTTCCTGACCGTCATCTTTTTGAGGACGGAATACTTCATCGATTACCTGATACCATTTACGGCCTTCTAAAGCTTCAACGTTTAGCATCTTTAAGGCAGAATCATTTGCCTTTTTAACTACGCCTCTTTCATCTAGAACAATGATTGCTGAAGGCTCTTTTTCAAAGATTTCTTTATAAAGTTCTAATTCGTTTACTGAAGCTGTCATAAGTCACCCCACTTTTCTTTAGTTAGGATGACTTATTCAATTATCGTGCCATATAGATTTTTATTTGTATATTCATATAGTTACAAAAATAAAATTCTATATAAATAAAATCATGACAGTTTTATGACTGTTTAGAATGAATCTGATGGCTTAAAAATGGTTCTATGCTCTGAGCAAACTGGACAATCACAGTTTCTAGGAGGCAATTTCATGTTTTTAACATTCATGCTCAATGCTTCAACAGTTAAGAGACGTCCTGTTAATAACTCACCGATGCCTAAAAGATACTTAACACACTCAATTACCTGGAAGTTACCAATTAAACCTGGCAGAGGACCAAAGACACCAATCTGTTTGCTGTTCTTTACCGTGCCTTTTTCTGGTACCTTGCCAAATACGCATCTATAGCAAGGACCACGTCCTGGAACATAAGTCATAACCTGACCTTGGAAACGGATCACGGCCGCATGACAAAATGGCTTTTTTGCAATCACACAAGCATCGTTAATTAAAAACTTACTTTCAAAGTTATCAGTACAATCTAAGATAAAATCATAATCTTTGATAATATCTAGAATGTTATCAGGTGTGATAAAGGTGTTGTATACATTCACCTTAATCTCAGGATTTAGAGCATTGATTTTGTTTTTTGCTGACTCTGTTTTTAACACACCTACATCTTTAGTCTGATGGATAACCTGACGTTGCAGATTTGAATAGTCAACTACGTCATCATCAACAATACCGATAGTACCAATACCGGCTGCAGCCAGATACATTAAAACAGGTGAACCTAAACCACCAGTTCCAATTACTAAAACTTTAGATGCGAGTAGTTTTTTCTGACCTTCAACACCAAATTCTTTTAAGGTAATGTGTCTAGAGTACCTTTCTAGTTGCTCTTTTGTCAGTTCCATAACTTTTCAATAACTCCTAAATCATAATTTGCATTCTATCGTATGAAATTTTATGAAAGTCTTAGGTTTCTCCTAAAGACTCATCGAGTATAACGCTATAAGCCAGACTTTTTATAAACATCAACAAATAATCTTTTTGAATAAGCCTTTCACGATCAAAAAAGCCTCCACAGATTAATGCAGAGGCTTTTACTTATATAAAAGTAGGAATTAGCCTACAAATACACGAGCATTTCTAAATAGTCTTACCCATGGGCTATCCTCACCCCACTCGTCTGGGTGGTATGAGTTAGATACAGTACGCATTACACGCTCTGGATGAGGCATTAAGATAGTGAAACGTCCATCTGAATTGGTTACAGAGGTAATGCCATTTGGTGAACCGTTAGGGTTCATTGGGTACTGTTCTGTTACCTTACCTGAGTGGTCAATATAGCGAACTGCAATTTGACCTGACTTTTCTAAAGCTTCTAGATGAGCCTTATTCTTGAACTCAGCGCAACCTTCACCGTGTGATACTACGATAGGAAGTCTTGAACCTTCCATACCAGCGAACAGTACTGAAGGGCTCTTTTGGATTTCAACTTCAACAAAACGAGCCTCAAAACGCTCTGATAAGTTAGTTACAAAACGAGGCCAGTTCTCAGCACCAGGAATTAAAGATGATAGAGTAGACATCATCTGACAGCCGTTACATACGCCTAAAGCGAAGGTGTCTTTTCTGTTAAAGAATTTAGAGAACTCATCTGCTGCAACTGAGTTGAACAGAATTGATTTTGCCCAACCTTCACCGGCACCTAAAACGTCACCGTATGAGAAACCACCGCAAGCTGCAAAGCCCTTGAATTCATCTAATTTAACTTTACCAGTTAAAACATCTGACATATGAACATCTACGCAATTAAAGCCTGCTCGGTTGAAGGCTGCTGCCATTTCGCCCTGTGAGTTAACACCCTGCTCACGTAAAATTGCAACCTTAGGTGCAACGCCCTTGTTGATGTAAGGAGCTGCAACATCCTCGTTAAGATCAAATGAAAGCTCTGCAAACAGACCTCTATCATTTGACTCATCCTTAGCTTCATACTCTTGACGAGCACACAGAGGATTATCACGAAGTGACTGCATCTGATAAGTGGTCTCAGCCCAAATCTTACGGAAGTACTGACGAGGCTCGTTGATAATTTCACTACCATCACGATTGAAGACGATACGATCATCATCTCGCAGTGAACCTATCTCAAAGATGCAGTTTGCTAAGCCGTGGCCTGATAAGATGTTCATTACAGTTTCAGCATCTTCAACCTTAACCTGTAGAACAGCACCAACTTCTTCTGAGAAGAGAACAGCTAAGTCATCTTCACCTAAGTTATCAATGCGAACATTAACACCAGTGTGACCTGCAAAAGCCATTTCACAGATTGTGGTGAATAAACCACCATCAGAAATGTCATGGTAAGCTAATAGCTTGCCCTTACGATTTAAGAACTGAATTGAATCAAATAAGCCCTTTAAACGTACTGGGTGGTCAAGATCAGGACACTTAGAACCTAACTGGCGATACACCTGAGCTAGAGCTGAACCACCTAAACGGTTCTGTCTCTCACCTAAGGTTACATAGATAAGAGTGGTCTCACCCTTGTCAGTACGTAACTGAGGAGTTAGGGTCTTACGAATATCCTCAACTCTAGCAAATGCTGAGATGATTAAAGACATTGGAGCAGTTACGGTCTTGTTCTGTCCGTTCTCCTGCCAGGTTGTCTTCATAGACATTGAGTCTTTACCAACAGGTACAGTGATACCTAACTCTGGGCAGATATCCATACCAACGGTCTTAACTGCTTCATATAAGCCAGCATCCTCACCTGGATGACCATTTGGAGCCATCCAGTTAGCTGATAACTTAACTCTCTTTAGCTCGCCAATATCAGCTGCAGCAATGTTAGTTACAGCTTCAGCAACAGCTAAACGAGCAGATGCAGCATGATTTAATAAAGCAACAGGTGTTCTTTCACCAACGGCACCAGCCTCACCATGATAGGTATCATATGAAGCTGCAGTTACTGCAACATCTGCTACAGGAACCTGCCAAGGACCTACCATCTGATCACGAGCTACTAAACCTGTAACTGATCTGTCACCAATGGTAATTAAGAAAGTCTTTTCAGCAACTGTAGGCAGACGTAATACACGCTCTGCTGCCTGACGAGGAGTTACTCCTTCAAGATTTAACTCAGGTGAGTGCTGCTGTGCAGTCTTTACATCCTTGTGCATACGAGGAGGTTTACCTAAGAGAACATCTAAAGGTAAATCAATTGGCTTGTTACCAAAGTATGGATCCTCTAAAACAACACGACGCA